>LULO01000404.1_pt2 | contig 48141 bp, 67 predicted proteins | sample 728121 | NCBI WGS metagenome assembly LULO01 (sample SAMN03860287, study PRJNA289734) | marine metagenome | biome: seawater column; feature: ocean; material: water; isolation source: Red Sea water column Station 149 - depth 50m | place: Saudi Arabia: Red Sea | collected 2011-10-15 | depth 50 m | reverse complement strand
TATGCCGCCGCAAAGCTTGCTGCAGGCTGACCGGTGCCTCTTTTCCGCGACGCCGAATGGGCCTAAGCGGTGGACCATGTTCTCGATCAGCAAATTCTTCCGATCCGCCCCCGATCCCCGCGAAGCGCGGCGCCCGCTGTGGAACGCCGTCGTCGCGGCCGCGCGTGCGCCGCACTGGTATCTGGCGGGACAGGTTCCCGACACGCTCGACGGCCGCTTCGACATGGTCAGCTTGATGCTGGCGCTCGTCCTCCATCGCATCGACGATGATCCCGACCAGGCGCTGGCGGGGGTTGAACTGACCGAATTGTTCGTCGCCGACATGGATGGGCAGATGCGCCAGATCGGCTTCGGCGACATGGTGGTCGGCAAACAGGTCGGTCGCATGGTCGGTGCGCTCGGCGGACGGCTGGGCGCCTATCGCGCACCCGACGGGTCGGCGGCGCTGGAAGAAGCGCTGGTGCGCAATCTGTGGCGCGGCAAGGCGCCGCCCGCCGAAGGACTGGCGCATGTCATGGCAGCGGTCGCGGCCCTGCGCACGGGGCTTGCCGCGATCCCGGTTGCGGACCTGGTCGTCGCCGACCGCTTGCCCGGAGAGCCCGCATGACCAACCCCGAACTTTCGCACATCGTCACCCTCGCCGACGCGATGCAGGGCCGCAAGGTCGCGCTCGACGCCGACGAAGCGACCCGCGCCGCGATTGCCAAGCGACTCGGCCTGATCGCGCTCGATCGCTTCGTCGTCGAGGCCGAGGTGTTCGCCGTCGCCGGCGGGATCGCCGCAAGAGGCCGCATCACCGCCGACGTCGTACAGGCGTGCGCCGCCACCGATCTCCCTGTCCCTGCGCACATCGCCGACCCCTTCGACCTGCGCTTCCTGCGCGACATCGGCGCCGACGCGAGCGAGGAAGAAGAGGTCGAGATCAGTGCGGACGATTGCGATGTCCTGCCGCTCGAAGGCGATCGCGTCGATATCGGCGAAGCCGCGGTGCAGACGCTGTCGCTGGCGCTCGAGCCCTTTCCGCGCCATCCCGATGCCGACCGCATCCTCGCCGAAAAGGGCGTGCTGACCGAAGAACAGGCCGGTCCCTTCGGCGCGCTCGCCCAGCTGCGCGGCAAGGACGCTTCCTGACGTCGGCAGCGGGCGTCAGTCGCGCTTGGGCTCGTCCTTGACGAGATCTGCGACCGCGGCGTCGAGACCCGAATCGGCGGGTTCCGGCTCCGCCGCGCCGTCCGCATCGGCATTGCTATCCGCCGGTTTGGCCGTTTCGTCCGCGCCTTCGCCGGACTTATCCTCGGCCGGCTTGTCGCCGCGCGCGACCGGGAGCGATCCGCCGAGCGCGTTCGCGAGCCCGACCATCTGTTCGGCCAGCACCTTGTCGACGGCCGGCGCGATGTCGGCGACCTTGAAGCGCATATAGCCGCCGACGACATAGTCGAAGCGGATCGCACTGCCCGTCGGCGTCTTCTGCCGACACCCTGTCCTTCGTCAGGAAGTTTTTCGCAGAAACAGCCGCCAGCCTGCGAATCGAGCCAGAAATTGGCGGCATCGCCCGACCAGCTATGCTCCTTCGACCACCATTTGTCGGGCGTGCGGAGCATTTTCCACACGTCTTCGGGCGTCGCGGCGACCTGCGCCGTATGCGCGACGGTGAAACCGATGTCGCTCTGGTCGATGACCTTGGCCGCTGCCGGCGAGGCGACGCACGTCGCCGCGAACAGGAGCGCGCCGAAAGACGATTTCACATGCATGGATCATTCCCCCTTCGCCATCTTCATAGACGGCGCCAAGGGGGCTGACTAGCTGGCGTCGCTTCGCAGGATCGCCTCGATCGCATCGTTGACGACGTCGATCGCGGCCATGCCGTCGACCTTGCTGACGATGCCGCGCGCCTCGTAGATCGGAAGGATCGGTTCGGTCTTCGCGCGATATTCGGCCATGCGGGTGCGCACCGTTTCCTCATTGTCGTCGGGACGGCGCTTGAAATCATGGCTGCCGCACACGTCGCAGGTGCCTTCGACCTTCGGCAGCTTGTAGCGATCGTGATAGCCTTCGCCGCAATTGGCGCACGAAAAGCGTCCGGTGATCCGGTCGACGAGCGCGTCTTCGTCGACGACCAGTTCGATGACATGGTCGAGCTTGCGGCCGCGCGCCGACAAGATGCCGTCGAGCGCCTCGGCCTGCGCCGCAGTGCGCGGATAGCCGTCGAAGATGACCGAGGTTTCGTTCCCGAGCTCGTCGAGCCGTTCGCCGATCAGGCCCGAGACGATTTCGTCCGACACCAGTTCACCCGCGTCCATCACCGCCTTGGCCTGCAGACCGATCGGCGTTTCCGCCTTGACGGCCGCACGGAGCATATCACCGGTGGAAAGCTGGACCATCCCATGCTCTTCCACCAGACGCGAAGCCTGCGTTCCCTTGCCGGCTCCCGGCGGTCCAAGCAAAATGATGTTCAGCGTCATGACGCCCCCTGTTGCCTACCCTGTCGGGATTTCGCCTAGCGACCGCGTCAGCGGCGCGCAATGCCGCCCTTCAATTTGGCCTTCTTGATCAGATCGCCATATTGGTGCGCGAGCATGTGGCTCTGGATCTGGCTGATCGTGTCGATGGTGACATTGACGATGATCAGCAGACTGGTGCCGCCAAGCTGGAACGGCAGGCCCGACCCGGCGATGAAATATTCCGGGATAAGGCAGATGAGCGCCAGATAGGCGGCGCCGATCACGGTGATGCGGGTCAGCACGAAATCGAGATAGGCGGCGGTATTCTTGCCCGGACGGATGCCGGGGATGAAACCGTTCTGGCGCTTCAGATTGTCGGCGGTTTCCTCGGGATTGAAGACGACCGCGACGTAGAAGAAGCAGAAGAAGATGATGCCCGCGGCATAGAGCGCCATATAGAGCGGCTGGCCGTGCGCGAGATACTGGTTGAGCGTGATGAGGAAATCGCCCCAGGCGGTGTCGCCCTTCACATTATTGCCCAGCATCTGCGTGACGGTCAGCGGCATCAGCAACAGCGACGAGGCGAAGATCGGCGGGATCACGCCCGCGGTATTGACCTTCAGCGGCAGGTGGCTGCGCTCGGCCTGCATCACGCCGCGCTGCGTCGCGCGCTTCGGATACTGGACGAGCACGCGGCGCTGTGCGCGTTCCATGAAGCTGATGAAGGCGATGATGATGATCGCGCCGCCGATGACCGCGACGATCGTGCCGCCGCCCATCGATCCTTCGCGAACCTGCGTGAACATCTGGGCAAAGCTGCGCGGAAGCTGCGCGAGAATGCCCGCCATGATGATCAGCGAGACACCGTTGCCGATCCCGCGGCTGGTGATCTGTTCGCCGAGCCACATCAGGAACAGCGTACCGCCGACGATGCTGATGACTGCGCCGACGCGGAACATCATGCCCGGATCGACGACCGCGGCGATGCCCTGGCTCTGGCCGAGCGTTTCCAGCCCGACGGCAATGAAATAGCCCTGGATCGCGGTGAGCAGCACGGTGCCGTAGCGCGTATATTGGTTGAGCTTCTTGCGGCCGCTTTCGCCCTCTTTCTTGAGCGCGGCGAGGCTCGGGGCCAGCGCAGCGGCGAGCTGCACGACGATCGACGCCGTGATATAGGGCATGACGCCGAGCGCGATGATGCTCATGCGCTCCAGGCTGCCGCCCGAGAAGGTGTTGAAGATGTCGAGGATGCCGCCCGACGCCGCCTGGCTGTAAAGACGCGACAGCGCCACGGGGTCGACCCCGGGCAGCGGCACGAACGACAGGAAGCGGAAGACGATCAGCGCGCCGATCGTGAACCAGATGCGGTTCTTGAGTTCGGTCGCCTTGCCGAACTTCGAAAAATTGATGCTGGAAGCAAGCTGGTCGGCGCGAGAGGCCATGGGTAGTTTCCTCGAGGATATTCCGGACCGCGCCCCCGGCGACCCCGCGCCTATGTGCGTTCGGCGGTTACGAAGCGCAAGGGGAAAGGCCCATTTTTGATAGGGCGTTCATTCGCCCCATCGATCCGTTCGCATCGGGCAGGGCGGGAATGCCTCTCGAACCTGCGCTATCGAACGGGAATATAGATGGTCACAAAGACGAAGGGCGATCCCTTTCGGAACCGCCCCTTGTCCGAATTACTCGGCCTTCGCTTCGGCCGCCGGCAGGTCGACCTTGCCGCCCGCCTTTTCCACCGCCTCGATCGCGCCCTTCGACGCGCCGGCAACGGCGAAGTTGAGCTTCGCGGTCAGTTCGCCCTTGGCGAGGAGGCGGACGCCGTCCTTGCCGCCGCGGGCCACGCCGGCAGCCTTCAGCGCCGCATGGTCGACAGTCGCCTTGGGGTCGAGCTTCTTGGCATCGACCAGCTTCTGCACCTGGCCCAGGTTCACGATCGCGAAATCCTTGCCGAAGATGTTGTTGAAGCCGCGCTTCGGGATGCGCATGTGGAGCGGCATCTGGCCGCCTTCGAAGCCGTTGATCGCGACACCGCTGCGGGCCTTCTGGCCCTTCTGGCCGCGGCCGGCGGTCTTGCCCTTGCCCGAACCGATGCCGCGTCCGACGCGCATACGGCTCTTGCGGGCGCCATTGTTGTCACGAAGATCGTTAAGCTTGATAGTCATTGCACTCGCTTTCGCTTTTGTCGCGCTTTGAACCCGGTGTTTCAGTCGGGTTCGATTTCACTCGACGGTTGGAAGCCGGGATAGGGCCCGGCCTTTTCCATCACGATCGCCTGCGCCACATAGCCGCGGCCATCGACGCAGGTGATCGACGGACTTCCGTGAAGTTGCCACCCCCGGTTGAGCAGCCCTTCGACACGCGCGCAAAAGGCGGCGTCGTCGGGACCGGTCAACAGGCGATAGAGCTTCACCTTAGCCCTCGATTACTTCCACCATGTGGGGAAGCTTGCGGATCATGCCGCGCACTTCCGGGGTGTCGACCAGTTCGACTTCGCGGTTCATCTTGCCCAGGCCGAGGCCGGTCAGGATCTTGCGCTGATCCTTGGGACGACGGATCGGCGAACCGATCTGGCGGATCTTGATCTTCTTGTCGGCCATTGTCTTACTCCGTCACCGCTGCGGCTTCCGCCTCGGCTGCACGATCGGACACGCCGCCGCGCTTGATCAGGTCCGAAACCTTCTTGCCGCGACGCTGCGCGACCGACTTCGGGCTGGTCTGTTCGCCGAGCGCCTCGAAAGTCGCACGGATCATGTTGTAGGGGTTCGACGTGCCGACCGACTTGGTCACGACATCGGCAACACCGAGCGATTCGAACACGGCACGCATCGGACCACCGGCGATGATGCCGGTACCCGCGGGTGCCGAACGCACGGTGACGTTGCCGGCGCCGAAGTGGCCGCGGCCGTCATGGTGCAGCGTGCGGCCGTCGCGCAGCGGAACGCGAATCATCGCCTTCTTCGCAGCGGCGGTCGCCTTCGAAATGGCTTCGGGCACTTCGCGCGCCTTGCCATGACCGAAACCGGCGCGGCCCTTGCCGTCGCCGACGACGACGAGCGCCGCGAAACCGAAGCGCTTGCCACCCTTCACGGTCTTCGAAACGCGGTTGATGTGGACGAGCTTTTCAATCAGCTCTTCGCCACCATCTTCGTCGCGCGGACGACGATCGTCGCGGCGGCCACGGCCACCTTCACGACCGCCGCGGCCGCCATCGCGACCGCCGCGACCGCGACGACCCGTGACTTCGGCGTTGGTGGTTTCAGGCGCGAGGATCGCCTCGGGCTGGTTGCCCTGACCCGTGGTGTTTTCATCAGCCATAATCAGAACTCCAATCCGCCTTCGCGCGCCGCGTCGGCCAGCGCCTTGATGCGCCCGTGGAACAGGAAGCCGCCGCGGTCGAACACGACCTGCGTCACGCCCGCCTTCTTGGCGGCGTCGGCAAGGCGCTTGCCGACTTCGGCAGCAGCCGAAGCCGTTGCGCCGGTCTTGCCGCGCAGATCCTTGTCGAGCGTCGAAGCCGCAGCCAGCGTCTTGCCGGCGGCATCATCGATGAGCTGCGCATAGATGTGACGGCCCGAGCGGTGCACCGAAAGGCGCGGACGCCCGGCAGCCCGCAGGCGGAGCGCGGTACGAACGCGCTGGCGACGTTTTTCGAAAGGGGTAAGATGTGCCATGGCTTACTTCTTCTTGCCTTCTTTGCGGAAGATGTACTCGCCGCGATACTTGATACCCTTGCCCTTATAGGGTTCGGGCTTGCGCCAGCGGCGGATTTCCGCCGCGACCTGGCCGACCTTCTGCTTGTCGATGCCGCTGATCTCGATCGTCGTGTTATCCGGCGTCTTGATCTCGATGCCTTCCGGCACCGCGAAATCGACATCGTGGCTGTAGCCGAGCTGCAGCTTCAGATTCTTGCCCTGCGCGTTGGCGCGGTAGCCGACACCCGTGATTTCGAGCACCTTGGTGAAGCCCTCGGTCACGCCCGTGATCAGGTTCTGCACCAGCGTACGCTGCATACCCCAGAAAGCGCGCGCTTCGCGGCTTTCGTTCGCGGGCTGCACCGAGATGGCGCCTTCGCCGACTTCATATTTGATGTTGTCGGACAGCGGCATCGCCAGCGTGCCCTTGGGGCCCTTGACCGACAGCTGGCCGCCGTCGATCGCGGCGGTTACGCCGCTGGGGATCTCCACTGCCTTTTTACCGATGCGCGACATTAGAACACCTCCGCCAGCACTTCGCCGCCGACATTATGCTCGCGTGCTTCGGCGTCCGAGAGGACACCGCGCGGGGTCGACACGATGGTGATGCCTAGGCCGTTGCGAACGACCGGCAGTTCTTTCGAACCCGAATAGACGCGGCGTCCCGGCTTCGAGACGCGCGCCACGTGGCGGATCGCCGGCTGGCCTTCGAAATATTTGAGCTCGATGCGGATGCCCTTGTGCTGGCCCTTGGTGCCAAGCACTTCTTCGCTGTAGCCACGGATGTAGCCTTCGCGCTTGAGCACGTCGAGAACGCGGACACGCAGCGTCGAAGCCGGCGTCAGGACGCTGTCCTTCTTCGCCTGCTGGCCGTTGCGGATGCGGGTGAGCATATCACCCAAAGGATCGGTCATTGCCATGTTGCGTGTTCCTTACCAGCTCGACTTCACAACGCCGGGGATCAGGCCCTTGTTGGCCAGATCGCGGAGCTGAATACGGCACAGCCGGAATTTGCGATAATAAGCGCGCGGACGGCCCGTCAGTTCGCACCGGTTACGGATACGGGTCGGGTTACCGTTGCGCGGAATTTCCGCCATCTTGAGGCGCGCGATCAGACGCTCGCCGTCGTCGAGCGAGGTGTCGGCCGCAATGGCCTTCAGTTTCGCATAGCGGCCGGCATATTTCTTCACCAGCTTCTTGCGACGCTCATTCTTGTTCACCGAACTCAGTTTCGCCATGACTTAAGTTCTCTTTCCTTGTTCCTGTCCGGCCCGAGGATCCCCAGCGGGGACTCAGGCGGCTTCCTTGGCCTGGGCTTCGATCGGGAAGGGGAAGCCGAACAGCTTGAGCAGTTCGCGGGCTTCCTCGTCCGTACGCGCCGACGTGGTCACGATCACATCCATGCCGCGCACCTGATCGATGCGGTCATAGTTGATCTCGGGGAAGATGATCTGTTCCTTCAGGCCAAGGGCATAGTTGCCCCGACCGTCGAAGCTCTTCGGCGACACGCCGCGGAAGTCGCGGATGCGCGGCATCGCGATGGTGATCAGGCGGTCGAGGAATTCATACATCCGCTCGCGACGCAGGGTCACCTTGCAGCCGATCGGCATGCCTTCACGCAGCTTGAAGCCGGCAATCGACTTCTTCGCCTTGGTGATCACGGGCTTCTGGCCAGCGATCAGTTCCATTTCCGAAGCGGCCGTTTCGACCTTCTTCTTGTCCTGGACCGCATCGCCCACGCCCATGTTGAGCGTGATCTTCTCGATCTTCGGAACTTCCATCGCATTCTTGTAACCGAACTTTTCGGTCATCGCCTTGACGATCTGGTCGTCATAGAGCTTGCGCATGCGCGGGGTGTAGTTGTCAGCCATTGATCGTCTCCCCGGACTTCACGGCCACGCGGACCTTCTTGCCGTCCTTGGTTTCAAAGCGGACGCGCGTCGGCTTGCCGGTCTTGGGATCGGCAACCGCGACCTTGCTGACGTGCAGCGGCGCTTCCTTGCGCTCGAGGCCGCCCTGCGGGTCCTGCTGGCTCGGCTTCTTGTGGCGCGTGATGATGTTGACACCCGCGACGACGACCTTGCCGTCCTTCGGCAGGCTCTGTGTCACTTCGCCGGTCTTGCCCTTGTCCTTGCCGGACAGGACGACGACGGTATCACCCTTCTTGATCTTGGCCATACCCATGGTCAAAGCACCTCCGGCGCCAGGCTGATGATCTTCATATAGCCCTTGCCGCGCAGTTCGCGGACGACGGGGCCGAAGATACGGGTGCCGATCGGCTCTTCATTCTTGTTGACGAGCACGGCGGCGTTGCTGTCGAAACGGATCACCGAACCGTCGGCACGACGAACGTCCTTGGCGGTGCGAACGATGACGGCACGATGCACGTCACCCTTCTTCACCTTGCCGCGCGGCTGGGCTTCCTTGATCGAGACGACGATAAGGTCGCCCACGCCGGCCGTGCGACGCTTCGAGCCGCCCAGCACCTTGATGCACTGGACGCGCTTCGCGCCGCTGTTGTCGGCGACTTCCAGTTGTGACTGCATCTGGATCATCGATGCATTTCCTTCTTCCTTGGCCTACCGGGCCACCCCGGCGGTTCCGTGAAACTTGCGTGAAGCCCTCAGGCTTCGGCCGCTTTCGGCTTGGGGGAGGGTTCGACCTTTTCGAGAACCTTCCACGTCTTCAGCTTCGAAATCGGCTTCGTTTCCTCGATGCGGACGGTTTCGCCAGTCGTGATGGCGTTGTCCTCATCATGGGCGTGATACTTCTTCGAACGCCGGATGATCTTGCCGTAGAGCGGGTGCTTAACCTTACGCTCCACCTTCACCACGACGGTCTTGTCGCCCTTGTCGGACACTACCGTGCCGGTCAGAATGCGCTTCGGCATGACAGTCTCCTTACTTCGCCGCCGCGCGAACGCGCGCGGTTTGTTCGGTCTTGATGCGGGCGATCGTGCGCCGCACTTCCTTGACCCGCGAAGCCTTTTCGAGCTGGCCCGTGGCGGCCTGGAAACGGAGGTTGAACGCCTCGCGCTTCAGTTCGCCAAGCTGTTCGGCGAGCTGGTCGTCGGTCTTCTTGGTCACATCTTCGGTCTTGGCCATGGCCCTCAACCCTCCAGGTGCGAGGTGTCGCCGAGGCGGGCGACGACCTTCGTCTTGATCGGCAGCTTCATCGCCGCACGCTCGAACGCCAGCGCGGCCACGGGGCCGGGAACGCCGTCGAGTTCGAACAGGATGCGGCCGGGCTTGACGCGAGCGGCCCAATATTCGGGCGCGCCCTTGCCTTTACCCATACGGACTTCGGCGGGCTTCGACGACACGGGACGCGCGGCGAGCCGCTTCGATCTGGCGCGCGGTGATGCGCTCGGGTTCCATCGCCTTCAGGCCGTAGGAGCCGAAGTTCAGGCTGGTGCCACCCTTGGCATTGCCATGGATGCGGCCCTTGAAGGCCTTGCGGAACTTGGTTTTCTTCGGTTGCAACATTTCAGCGTTCCTTAACGGCGTTCATCGCGCGCCGGGCGAACGCCCGACGTCTGCGCGTCGAGCATCAGCCGGTCGGTCGCCATCGGGTCGTGGCCCAGGATCTCGCCCTTGAAGATCCAGACCTTCATGCCGCACACGCCATAGGCGGTGTGGGCTTCGGCCTCGGCATAATCGACGTTCGCACGCAGCGTGTGCAGCGGAACGCGGCCTTCGCGATACCATTCGGTGCGGGCGATTTCCGCGCCGCCGAGACGACCCGCACAGTTGATGCGGATGCCTTCGGCGCCCAGACGCATCGCCGACTGAACCGCGCGCTTCATCGCACGGCGGAAGGCAACGCGGCGTTCGAGCTGGTCGGCAATGCCCTGCGCGACGAGCTTGGCATCGACTTCCGGCTTGCGGATTTCGACGATGTTCAGGCTCACGTCGCTGCCGGTCATTTCGCCGAGCGCCTTGCGCAGCTTTTCGATGTCCGCGCCCTTCTTGCCGATGATGACGCCCGGACGGGCGGCATAGATCGACACGCGGCACAGCTTCGCCGGACGTTCGATGACGACCTTCGAAATCGCGGCCTGCGGCAGGGTCTTGAACACATATTTGCGGATCTTCAGATCCTCGATAAGCATGCGTCCATAATCCTGGCCTTCCGCGAACCAGCGGCTGTCCCAAGTGCGGTTGACCTGCAGGCGCAGGCCGATCGGATTGCTCTTCTGGCCCATCTTACGCCTCTTCTTCCTGTTCGCGGACGACGATGCGGATGCGGCTGAACGGCTTTTCGATCCGGGTCGATTTGCCGCGACCGCGCGCATGCCAGCGCTTCATCGTGAACGACTTGCCGACGCTCGCTTCCTTGACGACGAGTGCATCGACATCGAGGTTGTGATTGTTTTCCGCGTTGGCGACGGCGCTGGCGAGAACCTTGCGCACGTCGACAGCCATCGCCTTCTTCGAGAAAGCGAGGACGTTCATCGCGTCTTCGACCTTGCGGCCGCGGATCAGCGCGGCAACGAGGTTCAGCTTCTGCGCCGAACCGCGAATCTGCGTGCCGACCGACAGCGCCTCATTGTCCGCAACGCGGCGAGGGGATTTTTCCTTGCCCATTAGCGTTTGCCCTTCTTGTCGGCCGCGTGACCGGGGAAGAAGCGCGTCGGCGCAAATTCACCCAGCTTCATGCCGACCATGTCTTCATTGACCGACACCGGCACGAACTTGCGGCCGTTGTAGACGTTGAAGGTCAGCCCGACGAACTGCGGCAGGATAGTGGAGCGACGCGACCAGGTCTTGATCGGCGCTGAGCTGCCGCCGTCCTGAGCCGCTTCGGCTTTCTTGAGGAGATGAAGGTCGACGAACGGACCCTTCCAGACCGAGCGTGCCATGGCTTACCTCTTCTTCTTCGCGTGACGCGACCGGATGATCATCTTGTCGGTCGACTTGTTGTGGCGGGTACGGGCGCCCTTGGTCGGCTTGCCCCACGGGGTGACCGGGTGACGGCCGCCCGAGGTGCGGCCTTCACCACCGCCGTGCGGGTGGTCGACCGGGTTCTTGGCGACGCCGCGGGTCAGCGGACGCTTGCCGAGCCAGCGGCTGCGGCCGGCCTTGCCCAGGTTGGTGTTCTGGTTGTCGGGGTTCGACACCGCACCGACCGTGCCCATGCATTCGCCGCGAATGTAGCGCTGCTCGCCCGAACCGAGACGCACGATGACAAGACCGCGGTCACGACCGACGACCTGGGCATAAGTGCCGGCCGAACGGGCGATCTGGCCGCCCTTGCCCGGCTTCATCTCGATATTGTGGACGATCGTGCCGACCGGCATCTGCGACAATTCCATCGCATTGCCGGGCTTCACGTCGGTCTTCTTGTCCGCGACGACCGTATCGCCAACCGCCAGGCGCTGCGGCGCCAGGATATAGGCCAGATCACCGTCCTCATATTTGATGAGTGCGATGAAGGCCGTGCGGTTCGGGTCATATTCGAGCCGTTCGACGGTCGCCGGAACGCCCCACTTGCGACGCTTGAAGTCGATGAAGCGATACTTCTGATTGTGACCGCCGGCGATGCCGCGCGAGGTCACATGGCCCTTGTTGTTGCGGCCACCGGTCTTGCGCTTGCCTTCGGTCAGCGCCTTGACGGGCTTGCCCTTCCACAGCGACGATTTGTCGACGAGGATCAGGCCACGCTGTCCGGGGCTGGTCGGATTATAGGATTTGAGTGCCATTTTCTCTGCCTTCCCCTATCCGTCAGACGCCAGTGGTGACGTCGATCGACTGGCCTTCGGCCAGGCGAACGATCGCCTTCTTCACGTCGCTGCGGGTGTAGGGCTTGCCCTTCCAGCGCTTGGTCTTGCCCTTGGTGACCAGCGTGTTCACGCTGAGCACCTTGACATCGAACAGCGCCTCGACGGCGGCCTTGATCGCCGGCTTCGTTGCGTCGTTGGCGACGCGGAAGACGACGGCGTCGTTTTCGCTGAGCAGCGTCGACTTTTCGGTGATCACTGGCGACAGGATCACGTCATAGTGACGCGCATCGATGGTCTTTGCCTTAGCCATTGCAGCGGGCCTCCAGCTTTTCGACCGCCGCGCGGGTCAGGACCAGCGTGTCGGCGCGAAGGATGTCATAGACGTTGGCACCGATCGCCGGCAGCGAATCGACGCCGACGATGTTGGCCGAAGCCTGGGCGAAGCTGTCATGGACCGCATCGCCGTCGATGAAGAGTGCACGGCGACCGAGGTCGAGCTTGCCGAGCTTGCCGGCCAGCACCTTGGTCTTGGCTTCCTTGAGCTCGAGCGTGTCGATGACAACGAGCTTGCCGCCCTTTGCCTTGTCGCTCAGCGCCATCTTGAGACCAAGAGCGCGGATCTTCTTGTTCAGCGAGTGGCCGAAAGTGCGGGCCCGGGGACCGTGCGCCTTGCCACCGCCGATGAAGATCGGCGCCTTGCGATCGCCGTGACGGGCGGTACCGCCGCCCTTCTGGCGACCGAACTTCTTGCCGGTGCGGGCAACGTCGCTGCGCTCGCGGGCGGCGCGGGCGGGGCCGCGACGCTTTTCGAGCTGCCAGGCGACGACACGGTGGAGGATGTCCGCCCGCGCGTCGACGCCGAAGACGTCGTCGTTAAGATCGATGTCGGCGCCAGCCTTGCCATCGAGGGTCTGTACCTTGACCTTCATGATCAGGACTCCTGTGCGCCGTCGGCCGCGGTCGTTTCGACCTCTGCTTCCGCAGGGGTTTCAGCCGGGGCATTGTTGCTGTTCGCCGCGCTCTTGACCGCCGCCGGATAAGGGGCTTCGGGGTGACGCGGCAGCTTCATCGCATCGCGAACCAGCAGCCAGCCGCCCTTCGAGCCAGGGACCGAACCCTTGACGAAGAGAAGACCGCGCTCGGCGTCGGTGCGGACGATTTCGAGATTCTGCTGGGTGCGATTGCGCGCGCCCATGTGGCCGGCCATCTTCTTGTTCTTGAAGACGCGGCCCGGATCCTGGCGGTTACCGGTCGAACCATGGGCACGGTGGCTGATCGAAACACCGTGGGTGGCGCGCATACCGCCGAAACCCCAGCGCTTCATCGCACCGGCAAAGCCCTTACCCTGGGTGACACCCTGGATATCGACCATCTGGCCGGCGACGAAATGGTCGGCCGACAGTTCGGCGCCGACGTCGAGCGTCGCGTCGTCAGCAACGCGGAATTCGACGAGCTTCGCCTTGGGCTCGACTTCGGCCTTGCCATAGGCCCCGCGCTGCGGCTTGGCGACATTCTTCGCCTTTGCCGAGCCGGCACCGAGCTGGACGGCCACATAGCCGTCGCGTTCCTTTTCGCGAACCGAGACGACCTGGCAGCCTTCGAGGCTCAGAACGGTGACGGGCACATGGCGGCCATCGTCCTGAAACAGGCGGGTCATCCCCATTTTTTTCGCGATCACGCCAGTGCGCATGATCATTCACTCCTAACAGAGGCCGGGCAGAACCATTTCCGCACGGCGTGTGGACCCCACCGAACCTGGGTTCGATGACTGTCCTCCCAGCCCGAAATTTCGATGCATCGCCCCGTCCGGGCTGAGGTACCGCTTTCCCGTGGGGTCAGCGGCAAGACGGGGGACGCAGCCCGGATCAATCCGGCGGTATCCTCCGAAACCTGAATGTGTTCCTGCGAAAGCAGAAACCCAGGGCGGCTTCAGTGCGACCTATCGGCCGCTTCTACCCTGGGCTCCGGATCAAGTCCGGAGCACGCTGGCTATTTAGGCCAACTTGATTTCGACGTTCACGCCCGCGGCGAGGTCGAGCTTCATCAGCGCATCGACCGTCTGCGGGGTGGGCTGCACGATGTCGAGCAGCGGTGGTGGCCTGATCGAGCACGCGGTGATCAAAGGCCTTCAGGCGAATGCGAATATTCTGCGTTTCCATGACTATTCCAGTCGAATCCCGTCTGACGATGCGAAAGAGCCGAAATGGCCCGTCCCGACCCCCGCATGGAGGCCGGAAAGGCCATCAAAAATCTCAAAAGCTACGAGCCGCCCGAATCACCCGATTCGAGCGGCTCGTGGCCCTATATTACTTAATGATCGAGGCCACAACCCCTGCGCCGACCGTGCGGCCACCTTCGCGGATCGCGAAGCGCAGGCCCTGGTCCATGGCGATCGGAGCGATGAGCTTGACCGTCAGCTGGACGTTGTCGCCCGGCATGACCATTTCCGTGCCTTCCGGCAGGATGACTTCGCCGGTGACGTCGGTGGTGCGGAAGTAGAACTGCGGACGATAGTTCGCGAAGAACGGCGTGTGACGGCCGCCTTCGTCCTTCGACAGGACGTACACTTCCGAGGTGAACTCGGTGTGCGGCGTGATCGAGCCGGGCTTCGCCAGAACCTGGCCACGCTCGACTTCTTCACGGCCGACGCCGCGGATCAGCGCACCGATGTTGTCGCCAGCCTGGCCCTGATCGAGCAGCTTGCGGAACATTTCGACGCCGGTGACGGTCGTCTTCTTGGTGTCCTTGATGCCGACGATTTCGACTTCTTCACCAACCTTGACGATGCCGGTTTCGACGCGGCCGGTGACAACCGTACCACGACCCGAAATCGAGAACACGTCTTCGATCGGCATCAGGAAGGGCTTGTCGAGCGGACGTTCCGGCTGCGGGATCCAGCTGTCGACGGCTTCCATCAGCTTCAGGATGGCTTCCTTGCCGATGTTGTCGTCGCGGCTTTCGAGGGCGGCGAGAGCCGAACCCGCGATGATCGGAATATTGTCGCCGTCGAAGTCGCGCTTCGAAAGTTCTTCGCGGATTTCGAGTTCGACGAGTTCGAGCAGTTCGGGATCGTCGAGCTGGTCAACCTTGTTCAGGAAGACGACCATGGTCGGAACGCCAACCTGCTTCGCGAGCAGGATGTGCTCCTTGGTCTGCGGCATCGGGCCGTCAGCAGCCGAAACCACCAGGATCGCGCCGTCCATCTGCGCCGCGCCGGTGATCATGTTCTTCACATAGTCGGCGTGACCCGGGCAGTCGACGTGCGCATAGTGGCGTTCCTTGGTTTCATATTCGACGTGCGCGGTCGAAATGGTGATGCCGCGTTCGCGCTCTTCGGGCGCCTTGTCGATGTTTTCGAAGTCGACCTTCTGCGACAGACCTTCTTCGGCGAGCACCTTGGTGATCGCGGCGGTCAGCGAGGTCTTGCCATGGTCGACGTGACCGATGGTGCCGATGTTGCAGTGCGGCTTCGTCCGCTCAAATTTAGCCTTAGCCATGTTTCTTGAACCTTCTTGTTCGCGTGTTGAGTTGATCAGTCCTGGACGAGCCTGCTGAATCAGGCGCCGCCCTTAGTAGGTCTTGCCGCGCGGTGCAAGCCCGCGCTTGTCCGGGTCCGCCGTGCGAGGCAAGCCCCGCACGGCCAAACCGGATCAGGCCATCTTCGCCTTCACCTCGTCCGCGACGTTGTTCGGCACTTCTTCATAGTGCGAGAACTGCATCGTGTACTGGGCGCGGCCCTGGGTGAAAGAACGCAGCTGGTTGACGTAGCCGAACATATTGGCGAGCGGCACGATGGCTTCAACCACCTGGGCGTTGCCGCGGCTGTCCGTACCCTGGATCTGGCCACGACGGCTGTTGAGGTCGCCGATCACGTCGCCCATGAATTCTTCAGGGGTAACAACTTCGACCTTCATCACCGGTTCGAGCAGCTTGATGCCGGCCTTTGCCGCCACTTCGCGCATCGCCGCACGGCCCGCGATTTCGAACGCCAGCGCCGACGAGTCGACATCGTGGTACGCACCGTCGATCAGCTTGATGTCGAAGTCGATGATCGGGAAGCCGATCATGTGACCGTTTTCAGCCGATTCGCGGAAACCCTTTTCGACCGCCGGGATATATTCGCGCGGGATGTTGCCGCCCTTGATCTCGTCGGTGAAGGTGACGCCGCTGCCGCGTTCGCCCGGGGTGACCTGGACCTTGACGCGACCGAACTGACCCGAACCACCCGACTGCTTCTTGTGGGTGTAGTCGACTTCGACCGGCTTCGCGAGGCTTTCGCGATACGCCACCTGCGGCGCACCGACATTCGCTTCGACCTTGAATTCGCGCTTCATGCGATCGACGAGAATGTCGAGGTGAAGCTCGCCCATGCCCTTGATGATCGTCTGGCCCGATTCATGGTCGGTCGAGACGCGGAACGAGGGATCCTCGGCGGCCAGGCGGTTGAGGGCGACGCCCATCTTTTCCTGGTCGGCCTTGGTCTTGGGTTCGACCGACAGCTCGATGACCGGCTCGGGGAATTCCATCCGTTCGAGGATGATCGGCGCATTGTTCGCGCAGATCGTGTCGCCCGTCGTCGTTTCCTTGAGGCCGGCGAGCGCAACGATGTCGCCCGCATAGGCTTCTTCGATGTCCTCACGCGAGTTGGCGTGCATGAGGAGCATACGGCCGATCTTTTCCTTCTTGTCCTTCACCGAGTTCAGGTAGGTGCCCTTCGAGAGCGTACCCGAATAGATGCGTGCGAAGGTGAGCGAGCCGACAAACGGGTCGTTCATGATCTTGAACGCGAGCATCGACAGCGGTGCGCTGTCCGACGTCGGACGCGAGTCGGCTTCCTCGGTGTCCGGGTTGATGCCCTGGACGTCGGGGATGTCGAGCGGCGAAGGCAGATAGTCGACGACCGCGTCGAGCAGGCTTCCATCGCATCGTCGTCCTGTTCGACGGCGAGTTCGACGAGCTTTTCGCGATATTCGGCAGCCTTGTCGACGAGGTCGGCCGGGATGTCTTCATAGAAGAATTCGGCGCCCAGGCTTTCATCCTTCCAGATGATCGCGCGTTCGTTGACGAGGTCGACGAGGCCCTTGAAGTCCGATTCCGCCCCGATGGGGAGGTACAGCACGGCCGGCACCGCACCCAGGCGATCGATGATCGTCTGGACGCAGTAGTAGAAATTGGCACCGGTGCGGTCGAGCTTGTTGATGAAGCACATCCGCGGAACCTTGTACTTGTCCGCCTGGCGCCACACGGTTTCCGACTGCGGTTCGACACCGGCAACGCCGTCGAACGCGGCAACCGCGCCGTCGAGAACGCGCAGGCTGCGTTCGACTTCGATGGTGAAGTCGACGTGGCCAGGGGTGTCGATGATGTTCAGGCGGTGTTCGGGGCCCTGACCCTCATCGGCCTTCCACAGACAGGTGGTGGCGGCCGACGTGATCGTGATGCCGCGTTCCTGTTCCTGTTCCATCCAGTCCATCGTCGCGGCGCCGTCGTGGACTTCGCCGATCTTGTAGGACTTGCCGGTGTAATAGAGAATGCGCTCGGTCGTCGTGGTCTTGCCGGCGTCGATGTGCGCCATGATACCGAAATTGCGATAGCGTTCGAGCGGATGGCTGCGTGCCATGATCTTTTCCTTGGGTTTTGGGGGAGGCCTTTGGAGCCACCCCCGATATAGGAAGGATTGTTACGATTGCGAGACGGGCCGAAAACCCGTCGCCCGTTACCAGCGGTAGTGGCTAAAGGCGCGGTTCGCTTCCGCCATGCGGTGCGTGTCTTCGCGCTTCTTCACCGCGTTGCCGCGATTGTTCGACGCGTCGAGCAGTTCGCCCGACAGGCGCGCGGCCATCGTGGTTTCGCTACGGTTGCGCGCTGCGGTGATCAGCCAGCGGATCGCCAGTGCCTGCGCACGGTCCGGACGGACTTCGACCGGAACCTGATAGGTCGCACCACCGACGCGGCGGCTGCGCACTTCGATGTTCGGACGGATGTTGGCGAGCGCTTCGTGGAACACGCCGAGCGGTTCCTTCGCCATAGGTAATTCCTTTTACAACAGCATCCCGGCGCAACGCGCCCGCGGGATGATCAAATAGCCGAAAAAGCCGTCCTTACTTCGGACGCTTCGCACCGTATTTCGAACGGCTCTGCTTGCGGTCCTTCACACCCTGGGTGTCCAGAACGCCGCGAAGGACGTGGTAACGGACACCGGGAAGGTCGCGCACACGGCCGCCGCGGATCAGCACGACGCTGTGTTCCTGGAGGTTGTGGCCTTCGCCGGGGATGTAGGAAATGACTTCGCGCTGGTTGGTCAGGCGGACCTTCGCAACCTTGCGGAGCGCCGAGTTCGGCTTTTTCGGGGTCGTCGTATAGACACGGGTGCAAACGCCGCGCTTCTGCGGGTTCGCTTCCATCGCCGGGACCTTGGACTTCACCTTCTGCGGAGTCCGGCCCTTGCGGACCAGCTGGTTGATCGTGGGCATGAATGCTTCACCTTCAAGTGTCCGCCCATCAGAGCGAACGGTTACTCTACTGCGGTGGATGAAGCTCCGGGGCATCGAAATGCCCCGACCTGATAACAGCAAAAGACCCCGGCGGACACATTCGTCCTCCGGAGGCTCCATCCGCGCCAGCAATGTTCAAGCGCTGTTGTGATCGCGTTTGGCGGAAAGTCCGCCGCTTTCGAACGGGGGCGCCCCTAGCGGTGATTCCCTTTGCGGTCAAGCGTCAAGCGGCTTGCGCCGCGGATTTATGGCCGGTAGCGCCTCCGTAAATGCCCCCGGTTCGCCACGCCAGCTTCGCGCCGCACGTCGCGCCCGACACCCGTCTGCTGATTCTCGGCAGCCTGCCCGGCGCGCGCTCGCTTGCCGAGCGGCGGTATTATGCGCATCCGAGGAACCAGTTCTGGCGGCTGGTGGGCGCAGCGATCGACCGGCCACTCGCCACCATGACCTATGACGAGCGGCTGGGCGCACTCGCGGATGCGAAGATCGGGCTGTGGGACGTGATCCGTTCGGCCGAGCGGCTTACGAGCAGCGATTCGCTGATCCGCGAGGCCGAGGCGCACGACCTTGCGACACTGATCGCGGCACTGCCCGACATGCGCATGATTGCCTTCAACGGCGGCAAGGCCGCAGCGATCGGGCGAAGGCAATTGCCAGTGCTTGAGGGCGTCGCGCTCGTCGATCTGCCATCAAGCAGCGCAGCGAATACGGTGGGCTATGCGGCGAAGCTGGAGCGGTGGCTGGAGTTGCGCGCGGCGTTGGCATAATGAAGCTCGTCATTGCGAGCGAAGCGAAGCAATCCAGAGCTGGTTGACGCTACCCTGGAGTGCCGCGTCGCTTCACTCCTCGCAATGACGATGCGGGTCAATCAACTCCTTCCCCCCGCGCCATCACGAAATCGACTTTCTTCAGCACGGTCACGTCGGCGACCGGGTCGCTCGCCACCGCGATGATATCGGCGCTCTTGCCCGGCGCGATCGTGCCGATTTCGTCGGAGAGGCCGAGCAGATCGGCGCTTCACACCGTGCTGGACCATCAGTTCGAATTCGTCGGCGTTGCGGCCATGCTTGGACACGCCCGCGTCGGTGCCAAAGGCGATACGGACGCCGCGCGGGACGAGTTGCTCGAGGCTTTTGCCGGTGATCGAGATGCGCCAGCGAATCTTGGCGAGCACATCGGGTTCATAGGCATTCGCGTTCGCCGCCAGCCGTTCCTTGTAGCCGTTCACGGTCGACAGGGTCGGAACATAATAGGCCTTCGACTTCGTCCAGGCGGCAATCGTCGCTTCGTCGAGGATCGTGCCATGCTCGATCGAATCGGCGCCGGCGTCGAGCGCCAGGCGGATGCCGTCAGCACCATGCGCATGGACCGCGACCTTTTTGCCGAACATGTGCGCGGTATCGACGATCGCCTTGGCCTCGTCGTCGAACATCTGCTTGCCGAGCCCGGCACCGATGCGGCTGTTGACGCCGCCGGTCGAGGCGAATTTGATCACGTCGGCGCCGCGCCCGACCTGAAGCCGGACGGCGCGGCGGCAATCGTCGGCACCGTTGCAGGTGTTGCCCGCTCCCTGGAAATAGGGGCGCAGTTCGTCCCGATAGCCGAGAGATCCGTCCATATGCCCCGCGCTACCCGAAATCGCATTACCCGCATCGACGATGCGCGGCCCCTCAACCTTCCCCGCAAGGATCGCGTCGCGCAGCGCCAGCGTCGCCCCGTCGCCATCGCCCAGATTGCGCACCGTGGTGAAGCCCGCGCGCAGGGTCTTCATGCCGTTTACCTCGGCATTGAAGGCCTGTGCTGCAGGGCTGAGCGTCACTTCCTCGAGCTGGCCCGCCAGACCGCCAGCATCGCTGGTCAGGTGGACGTGGCTGTCGATCAGGCCGGGCAGGACATATTTGTCCTTGAGATCGATCAGCACCGCGCCGGCATCGGCCGGCCGGAAGCCGTCGAGAATCGCAACCACCTTGCCATTTTCGACGATGATCGTCGTCGCGCCGCGCACCGGCTTGCCCGGCTCCGCCATCAATGTGCCCGCGTGGATCACCGTGCGCGCCGGCGCCTGCGCCGCGACCGGCGCCGAATGCAGCGCGCCTGCCAGCGCGAGTGGAAGAAGTATCGTCGATTTCATCAGTCTGTCCCCTGTTGCCCGGTGGCAGCCTGCTTAGCGGGGTAACATGGGAACCGCAAAGTGTGCCACGGCTACCTTGCCGTCGCGGGCGCCGCGTCCTATGGCGCGCGGCGTCATGACCGTACCGATCGATCATATCGACTGCTGGATCTTCGATCTCGACAACACGCTCTACCATCCGTCGGCGCGGCTGTTCGACCTGATCGACGCGCGCATGGGCGCCTTCATCATGCGCCTGATGGGCGTCGATGCCATCGAAGCGCGGCGCGTGCAGAAGCAATATTTCCACGATCATGGCACGACGATGGCGGGGCTGATGCGCCACCACGGCGTCGATCCCGAAGATTTCCTGATCGACGTTCACGATATCCCGCTCGACCGGCTGGCGCCCGATGCGCGGCTGCGTGCCGGCCTCGAACGCCTACCCGGCCGCCGTCTGATCTTCACCAACGCCGATGCAGATTATGCGGCCCGCGTGCTCGACGCGCGGGGCATCGCCGATCTGTTCGACGGCATCTGCGATATTCGCACGACGCACTATACGCCGAAGCCCGAAGCCGAAGCTTATCGCATGATGATCGGCCATCTCGGAATCGATCCGGCGAAGAGCCTGTTCGTCGAGGATATGGCGCGCAATCTGACCCCCGCCAAAGCGCTGGGAATGACGACCGTATGGCTGGACAATGGCAGCGAAAGCGGCCATCGCGACCACCTGCCGGACCATGTCGATTTTCATGTGAACGACATCGCCGACTGGCTTGATGCGCTTCCGGAGCATTTTGGGCCGTAACCTTGGGGAATTTCATGAGCACCGACCTGCAATCGACGATCGAAGCCGCCTGGGATGCGCGCGAAACGCTCGGGCTGACGACGACCGGCGCGGTGCGCGACGCGGTCGAGGCGGCGCTCGCGGGCCTCGATGACGGCAGCTTCCGCGTTGCCGAGCGCGATGCCGGTGGTACGTGGCAGGTCAATCAGTGGCTCAAGAAGGCGGTGCTGCTCTCCTTCCGCCTCAACGACATGGAGATTATCGAGGGCGGCGCCGGCGGCGCGACCTGGTGGGACAAGGTGCCGTCGAAATTCGCTGGCTGGGGCGAGAACCGCTTCCGCGATGCCGGCTTCCGCGCCGTTCCCGGATCGATCGTCCGCCGCGGCGCCTTCATCAGCAAAGGCGCCGTGCTGATGCCGAGCTTCGTCAATATCGGCGCCTATGTCGGCGAGGGGTCGATGGTCGATGCCTGGGCCACCGTCGGCAGCTGCGCCCAGATCGGCGCGAACGTCCACCTGTCGGGCGGCGCGGGGATCGGCGGCGTGCTCGAACCGCTGCAGGCCGGACCCGTGGTGATCGAGGACGGCGCCTTCATCGGCGCGCGCGCCGAAGTGGCCGAGGGCGTGATCGTGCGCGAGGGCGCGGTGCTGTCGATGGGCGTCTATCTGGGCGCATCGACCAAGATCGTCGACCGCGCGACCGGCGAGGTCTTCATCGGCGAGGTTCCGGCCTATGCGGTCGTCGTCCCGGGTTCGCTTCCGGGCAAGCCGCTTCCCGACGGAACGCCGGGGCCGTCGCTCTATTGCGCCGTCATCGTCAAGCGCGTCGATGCGCAGACTCGCGCGAAGACAGGGATCAACGAACTGCTGCGCGACTAAAGCAGATGCGTCGCCCCCGCGAAGGCGGGGGCCGGTGGAGGCCTTGTGCCATGCCGATAGCGGCCCCCGCCTTCGCGGGGGCGACAGGACTTACCGCTCGCTGAGGTAATAGCGTTCGCGCGCCGTCAGATCGTCGTTCAGATCATAGACGATCGGCTGGCCGGTCGGGATTTCGAGGCCGGTGATGTCGGCGTCGGAAATGCCCGACAGATGCTTCACCAGTGCGCGCAGGCTGTTGCCGTGCGCCGAGATCAGCACCGTCCTGCCGTCCCGCAGCTGCGGCGCGATCGCGCTGTCATAATAAGGAAGAACGCGCGCGATCGTGTCTTTCAGGCTTTCGGTCGCCGGGATCGCGATGCCCGCGTAGCGCGGATCACGCGACAGGTCGTAGGGCGAGCCGGCCTCAAGCGGCGGCGGCGGGGTGTCGAAGCTGCGGCGCCAGATCTTCACCTGATCCTCGCCATGCCTGGCCGCGGTCTCCGCCTTGTCGAGGCCGGTGAGCCCACCATAATGGCGTTCGTTGAGGTGCCAATCCTTGGTCACCGGCAGCCAGAGCCGGCCCATCGCCTCGAGCGCGAGGTTGAGCGTCTTGATCGCGCGCGTCTGGACCGAGGTGAAGCAGGTGTCGGGTGCGATACCCTTTTCCTTCATCAGTTCGCCCGCCGCCCACGCCTCGGCCGCGCCTTTTTCGGTGACATCGACGTCCCACCAGCCGGTGAAGCGGTTTTCGAGATTCCACTGCGACTGGCCGTGACGGATGAGGATGAGCTGCGGCATGATCTGTCCTTTCGACAAAGGGCGCGCCCGCGCGGGCGATTCGGGGGCGCCATAGCGCGGCTTTCGGGCAAGGGCCACCGCCCCTCTTGAAAAGGGTCGGCGCCATCCCAGATTCGGATCATCCGGTCGCCGAAACGGGGCCGGATGGAAGCCGCGGCAGGCCATGCCGCGGCCCGATGACTTCGCTTTGCAAGGAAGGAATGACCCATGCGTAACAGCTTTGACTGGACCCCCTATCGCCGCTCGACCGTCGGTTTCGATCGTCTGTTCGACTTTCTGGAAAACAGCGGTTCGGCCGAAAATTATCCGCCCTTCGATATCGAGAAGGTCGCCGACGACCATTTCCGCATCACTGTCGCGGTGGCGGGTTTCAAGAGCGAAGAGATCGACATCACCGCGCAGCAGAATATGCTGACCGTCAGCGGCCGCAAGGCGCCCGCGAAGGACGGCGAAACGCGCCAGCTTCTGTATAGCGGCATTGCGACGCGCGCCTTCGAGCGCCGCTTCCAGCTTGCCGATTTCGTGCGCGTAGATCGCGCCGACCTGGCCGACGGGCTGCTGATCATCGACCTGGTGCGCGAAGTGCCCGAAGCGATGAAGCCGCACAAGATCGCCATCGGCGGCACGCAGCCCACGGCGATCGAAGCCAAGAAAGCCGCGTAAGCGAGCGGCTAACGCCGGTCCGAATGGGCCGTATGAACGGGGTCCGGCTGTCCCTTCCGGGCCCCGTTTCTGTTTTGCGTTGCTAGATTGCGCGCGTCATGAAGCGACTGAATGGATCGGGCCTGTAATCCGCGAAAGGCGCACAGTCCGTGAAGCCATGCCGCCGGTAGAGCGCAAGTGCCGGCTCGAAGGCAGCGCCTGACCCGGTTTCGAGGCTGAGCCGCTCAAGCCCGCCCGCGCGGGCCGCTTCGATGATGTGGCCCAGCATCCGCGCGGCGACGCCGCGGCGCAGAAAGGCGTCGGCGGTGCGCATCGACTTGATCTCGCCGTGCCGGCCATCGAGTCGCTTCAGCGCGCCGCAACCCGCCAGATCGGGGCCGCAATGAATCGACCAGAAGGTAACGCCCGGCGCCTTCAGCCCCTCGAAATCGAGGAAATGGCAGCTTTCCTCGGGCGAGTTTGCGAGCATGCCGGCAAAATGCCGTTCGAGCAGCGCGCGGATCGGAGCGCCCGACAGATCGTCCTCGACGATATGCCAGCCGTCCTGACCTGCGGCATCGGTCAAAGCATCTGGTCCAGCGTCGCGAGGCACGCGTGCGCGAGCAGCTTCGAGCGTTCGGGCGACCAGCCGGCGACCGGATCTGGCAGATCGCGATTGTCCTTGAACGGCATTTCGATCGTCATCGACACCGCACCAAAGCGTTCCGCGAGCTGCGTCGTCGACATCGACAGATTGGCTTTGCCCGGCGCCGAGCTTTCATAGCCGAGGACGGTCTGGAAATCGGGCGTATTGGCGGCAAGGGCGGACTGGAAGGCCAGATAGCCCGCCTGTTGCTCGTCCTTCAACGACGGGATGCCCTCGAAACCTGCGAGGAACACCGCCGGAATCGCCTCGTCACCATGAACGTCCATCGCCCAATCGACGCCGCTTTCGTCCATCGCATTGCGCACCGCGAGCACTTCGGGGCTGCGATCGGCAGTCGGATTGTCCCATTCGCGGTTGAGATTCACCCCGGCATAGTTGGTGCGCAGATGACCGCGGCGCGACCCGTCGGGGTTCATGTTCGGGACGATGTGGAAACGGCATTTCTGCCGTAGCGACCGGGCATGGGGATCGGCAGGATCGGTGAGCTTTTCAAGCGCGCCTTCCATCCACCATTCGGCCATGCTCTCGCCCGGATGCTGGCGCGCATACAGCCACACCTGGACCGGCCCCGTGCCCATTTCGAGGCAGTCGATCGGCTGCCCCTCGAGACTGGTGCCGAGACAGCGATAGGAAACGCCGTCGCATTCGGCCACAGAGGCGACCAGATCGTGATGCCGTTCCATCGAATAGGGAGCAAAATAGGCGATCCACAGAAGCTGCCCTTCGGCGCTGTGGTTGATGGTGAGCGTCCCGGCATCGTAGCCGGTGTCGAGCCGGAACCAGTTTTCGCGGTCATAGCTGGCGCAGGCGGCATAGCCGGGCCAGCCATCGGGATAGGCCGAATCGCCCAGCCCGGCGATCGCCAGTTCAAGTTCATCGCCCACCGCGCAGGCCACGCGGAAATGGAACCACTGAAAGAAATCGGATTCGCGATCCTTGCGGATCGAAAGGCGGGCACGCGTGCCATCGATCGAATCCACGACGATATTGCCGCTGTCGAAAGCGGCGTTGATGCTGATTGTCATGGGACGCTGATAGTGCGTCCCGATTCGCCGGGGAAGTCCTTGAATAGGGCTTCGGCCAATTTCGCCGCAGCAATCGACGGTTGTGCCGCAGGCGCCTTCACCGGCACCGCGCTGAGCGCCCGGCCTTCCCACAGGGCTTGGCCCGTGGCCGCGTCATCGATGCGCACCGACAGCTGCAGATCCTGCATCTGTTTCGGCCCGCCACCAAGATTGATGCCGATCCCGAGGCCCACCCCCGAGCCATAGCTGCCCGTCGATCCGCCAACACCGACCGAAACCGGCGAACGCTTTGCAAGCGGCATGCGATCGTTTCGGTCGAAGGCGATGCGAACCTTGAGCGGCGCGGCGGTGCCTTCGGGCGCAGCGACGAAGCCCAGCAATTGCAGCTGACGCTCAACCGCGATGCGATAGCTGTTCCATTCGAGCGACGGCTGCGCCGCGCCGCCCGTCGACGAGGCATCGCCGTGCGGCAGCACCTCGACGGCATAGCGCGTGCCTGGGGCCAGGCCGGCGGTCGCATTGTTATGGAAGCGGGTAACCTCGACGGGTGGAACCGCCGTGGCACAACCGCCGAGCGCAAGCGCCGCTGCCGCGAGCAGGGCGACGGAAAAATGACGCGTCATACCCGCATCATGCGCCAGCAAAAATGGCTTGGCAATGAACGAGGTGGGGGGCGTGGCCCCCGCACCCGCGAATTCAGCGATAGAAGATGTGGTTGTCGATCTGCGCGATGCGCGTCTTGCGCCAGCCGGGCGAGACGTAGCGCGCATGGAAGAACAGTGCGCCGGGCGCCCTATTCTGCCAGCTGTCGTCGCGCGCAATCTGCGCGATCGCCAGCGCGTTCGACCATTGGACGGCATTGCGCACGGCGGGCATCTTGCCGCGGCGCACGAAGCTGAACTGGCTCGGCTGATGGACGACGCCGCACAGGGTCGTCGGGAAGCGGCCCGACTTCGCGCGGTTGATCACGACATGCGCGACCGCGAGCTGTCCCGCCAGCGATTCGCCGCGCGATTCGAAATAGACCGCCTGTGCCAGGCAGCGCAGTTCGGGATCGATCGTCTCGGGCTTCGGGGTCGCCGCGACCAACTGGGCCAGCGTATCGGCAACAGCGCTGTCGTCGGTGGCGATATCGACCGGCGTTTCGGCTTCGGTCGAGGGAGCTGCCGCATCGCTGTCAGTCGGCGCATCGGCGGCGGGCAGCGTGATCGCGGGAATGTTGGCGTCGGCAGCCAGGTCACTGGCGAAGCCGGGTTCGGCCAACGACAGCGCGGCAAAGGCAGTCATGCCCACGGCAGCCACGCTGGCAGCGTTCAGAATACGACTCATCTAATCCGTCAAAAGGGCGGCTGACGAACCTAAATCTAACAGGCTGGGGGATCGTCGATCCTGAACCACCTGCGGTCGTCATCCGACTGCGTGTCCATATCGGTAAATCGGGCCTATCCGAAAAGACGGATGCAACCCGCGATACGACCTACGCGTTATCAAGTGGCCGGGCACCTATTGTGCGCCGCAACAGAGTCAAGTTAACGCGCCCCACTCCGCGACGAGTCGTGGCGCATCTGCGATATCCAGCTCGACGATCCACAGGTCGGGATCGGCCTTTCGCCGCCGGTCCTGATAGTTTGCGCGCTCTTCACCATCGCTCGCAGGATCGGGACCGACCGCCTCCCATACATAATTGCCGGTCATCGCAAAGCGGCGTTCGAGCAGCGGCCCCGCGACCCCGCGGTCGCTGCACTGGACGAGGATCGAGCCGGAATGATCGTCGCCCGCGGCAAGAACCGCAGCGAATCCGCCCGCGGCCTCGGTTTCGCGGATAAGAAGATCGACGAGGAACCGGCTGGTGAAGCGCGTCATCGGAGCATCCGCCCCGGAAGGTCAGGCCGCGTCGCGCGCTTCGGCATCGACGAGCATGGCATAAAGCGCTTCGTCATTCTTCGCGCCGCGCAATCGTTCGGCAATGCTGTCGTTGCGCAGCATCCGCGATACGCCGGCGAGGGCCTTCAGATGGTCGGCGCCCGCGTCGAGCGGCGACAGCAGTACGAAGAGAAGATCGACCGGCAAACCATCGACCGCCTGAAAATCGATCGGGCGCGCGAGCTGCAGGAACATGCCGCGCACCCCGTTGAGATCGGCCATCTTGGCATGCGGCAAGGCCCGCGTCGAGCCCCAGCGACCGCGCCGCCAGTTCGCCCACATAGGGGAACAGCGCCTTTTTGGCATCAAGCTGCACATTGGCACGCACGGTGGCCGGATACAGGAGGGAGGATAGGTTCATCGGTCTGGTCAAATCTGCATGGCCGCAAGGCGACGCCACGCGGGTCATCCTGTTGGCGTTGGTTCGCTTGAGCGGACTAGGCTGGCCCCCGCCGTCCGGCTTTCGGGCTTTGTTGGGCGCGGCCCTTAGGCCGAACGGCAGAGAAAATCCAGCCCTATTGTCTGCTAGCGCGGCTCGACCCACCCGATCGTGCCGTCGCGGCGACGATAGACCATGTTGTGCGACCCGGTCTTGCTGTTGACGAACAGCAGCGCATTGGTGTCACGCAAATCCAGCATCATGACCGCATCGGACACGCTGCTCGTCGGGATATCGACGCGGGTTTCGGCGATGATCGCCGGCGCATCGCCCGCATCTTCATCATCGGTGCCGCCGTCGAAAACGACATAGCTGGCATTGTCCTCGATCGTCTCGATCGTCACCAACTGCGCACCATTGCCGTTGTTGCGGTCCTTCAGCCGACGCATATAGCGGCGCAGCTGCTTTTCGATACGGTCGGCCGCGCCCTCAAACGCGACATGCGCGTCCTGCGCCTGGCCATGGCCTTTCAGGACCAGACCCTGCATGACATGCGCGACGATGTCGCACTGGAAACTGTCGTGCGGTCCCTTTCCGAAGGTCGCGTGCGCCCCGATCGCGCGCGAGAAATATTTGTCGGCAATCGCGTTCATCCGGTCCGACACATGCGCCTGCAGCGCTTCGCCGGTTTCGATCTGGTGGCCAGAGACGCGGATTTCCATTTTTCTTCTCCTTCAGTCATGTCCACGGGATCGCAGGGGAGCCGCGATCAGGGACTATCGTGCCACAGGGGTTGATTGAGCGTGGCGACGAATTCTGCATGACGCGCCAGTTCGGCCGGGGTTGCACCGTGCGGGCGCGGTTCGCGAAACGGGCGGGTGGGGGCGACGGATCGGACTGGTGCCGGTGCGGCACCCCGCGCCGCGGCGGTGGGTTCGGCGGCGAGCCCCAGCCCGATCTGCCGCCCGCCGGTCATTTCGATATAGAGGTGCGCCAGTAGTTCGGCGTCGAGCAGCGCGCCGTGCTTGACGCGGTGGCTGCGGTCGATGCCGTAGCGCGTGCAAAGCGCATCGAGGCTGTGCTTGGCGCCATCGGCGCATCGCCGAGAAAGTCGAGCAATTCGTCGACGCGCGCGGCAAAGAGCGGCTTGTCGGACAGAAACTGGATCGAAAGGCCGTGCACCGCCTCGGCCTCGGCCGGCATATCGCGTTCGGGGTGAAAATAGGCGTGAAAGGTCCGCCCCGATTCGCGGCGGTCGATCAATTCGATGCACCCGATTTCGACCAGCCTGTGCCCCGTTCTGGGGTCGAGTCCCGTGGTTTCCGTATCGAAGATTATCTCACGCATCTTTCAAACAATCTGGACCCTATTGCGTATGGAAACAAGAGGCGATCCGCCGAATCTGACGATGGGTCTCGCTTTTCGGGCGGCCGGTTTCGATCAGGAAATCGGCGCGTGCGCGCTTGACGCGATCGGGAACCTGCAGGCCCCGGATCGCCTTGAACTTTGCGTTGGTCATGCCGGGCCGGCGCAGCACGCGTTTGCGCTGGATCCACATCGGTGCGGTGACGACGGCGACGGCGCCGACGCGGTGCCAGCCTCCTTTTTCGAACAGGAGCGGAATGTCGAGCACGACGACGTCGCGCGCGCGGTGACGGGCAAGGAATTTCTTCTGCGCGCGGCCGACTGCGGGATGGACGATCGCTTCGAGTGCGGCAAGCTCGTGACGGTTGCCGAGCACGCGGCGGCCAAGTTCCTGGCGATCGACGCCGCGCGGACCGGTGGTGCCGGGAAAGCGCGCCTCGATCGCGGCGACCAAGGCACCGCGGGGACCTTGCAGGCGGTGAACTTCGGCATCGGCATCGAACACCGGCACCCCTTCGCGTTCGAACATCGTCGCCGCGGTCGATTTCCCCATGCCGATCGAACCCGTCAGGCCGAGAATGAACGGTCGGCGAAGCCGCGATCCGGGGCGCTTGTAATGCGTCATGCCGTCAGAATCGCGCGCAATTCCTCGTCGCGTCCCTCGGGCGGCGGCGCGCCGAAAAATAGCTCGAATGCCAGGGCCGCCTGACCGATCAGCATGTCGAGCCCATCGACGATGTCCAGCCCGCGCGCGTCCGCGGCGCGGAGCAGCCCTGTCATCAGCGGTGCGTAAACAAGATCGTATACGATCGCATCGTCGGGCAACGGCGACAGGTCGAGGTCGAGCGGCGGCTGCCCCGTCATGCCAAGACTGCTCGAATTCACGAGCAACGCGGCCGGCGGAAGCGGGACATCGAGCGCGACGACATCGCCCTTGAGCCCGAAGGTGGCAAGCAGGCCCATCGCTTTCAGCGGGGAACGGTTGAGGATGGTGACATGTCCGACCTTCGCGCGCGCGAGCGCGAAAAGCACCGCCCGCGCTGCGCCGCCCGCGCCGATCAGCACAACCGGCGCGCCTTCGAGATCGAGTTCGGCGAGCGGGGCATAGAAGCCCGCAGCATCGGTGTTGGTCCCGATAAGCGCCCCGTCTCGCTGCCGCACGATCGTATTCATCGCGCCGATCGTGCCGCGAATGTCGCCCGGATCATCGACCAGATCCATCACCGCGATCTTGTGCGGAATGGTGACATTGCATCCGCGCCAGGCGGGATCTGTCCGGCGCTCGGCGATATAGGCCGCCAGATCGTCGGGCTTCACATGCGCGCGCCGATACGCGCCCTTCATGCCCAGCGCATCGAGCCAGAAGCCATGGATCAGCGGCGATTTCGACTGGGCGATCGGATCGCCGATCACCTCGGCATAAGGGGCGGAATCGGCAGCGCTCATTGCGGCGCCAGCCCGGTCGCGCGCAGCCATGCCATCAACGGCAGCATCGGCATGCCGATGATCGTCCAGGGATCGCCTTCGACCCGATCGAACAATTGCACGCCCGCCCCCTCGATTTCGTAACAGCCAACGGTCCAGCGGATGCTGTCCCAATGCTGCGCCACATAATCGGCGATGAAGGCGTCCGACAAGGGCCGCATCCACAGCCGCGCCTCGCCGATCGCGCGCCAGACCGGCGCGCCGTCGCGCGCCGCAACGACCGCGCTGAACAATTTGTGCCGCGTTCCCGCCATGCGGCGCAGATGGTCTGCTGCCTCATCGGGGCTCTCGGGCTTGGCGAGCATCGTCCCATCGGCGAGCGCGAGCGTCGAATCGGCACCGATTACGGTAACGCCGCGCAGCCGAGAAGAAATCTTGATCGCCTTGGCCTCCGCCAGCGCATCGGCGATGTTGCGCGCCGTCTGGCCGGCGGCAACGAGACCGGCCGTCAGCGCCTCTTCATCGACATGCGCTGCGGTTGCTTCGAACGCGATTCCAGCCGCGCGCAGCATCGCGGCACGGCCGCTGCTCTGCGATGCAAGGACGATCTGCGTCATGCCGGCCGGCCTCCGCGATCCTCGACCAGCTTGATCACCGCAGCCGCCGTTTCCTCGATCGAACGGCGTGTGACGTCGATCACCGGCCAGTCATTGTCGGCGAACATGCGGCGGGCATAGGCGATTTCGGCTTTCACGCGTTCATCGTCCACATAGGCGGTTTCGGGCGCCTGGTTGAGCGAGAGCAGACGGTTGCGCCGAACCTGGACAAGGCGGTCGAGGCTGGTCGTCAGCCCGACGACGAGCGGACGCTTCAGATGATAGAGCGCCTCGGGCGGCGGCGATTCGGGAACGATCGGAATATTGGCCGTCTTGTATCCCCGATTCGCCAGATAGATGCTCGTCGGCGTCTTGGAGGTTCGCGATACGCCGGCGAGCAGGATGTCGGCCTGTTCCCAATTTTCCCAGCCGATCCCGTCGTCATGCGCGACGGTGAACTGGATCGCCTCGACGCGCGCGAAATAGGCGGCATCGAGCGCATGCTGACGGCCCGGTCGTGCCTTGGCTTCCTGCCCGAGCATGCGCGACAAGGCGTCGGTTACGGCGTCGAGCGCGGGAACAAGCGGCAAGCCCTGAGCCTCGGCGCGGCGCTCGAGACTGGCGCGCAACTCACCGTTGACGAGGGTGAAGAGGATTATGCCCGGGCTCGCCTGGACCTCCGCCATGATCCGGTCGAGATGCGATTCCGAGCGCACCATCGGCCAGAAATGGCGCACGACTTCGACATCGTCGAACTGTGCGATCGCGGCCTTGGCGATATTTTCGAGCGTTTCGCCGGTGGAATCGGATATGAGGTGAAGGTGGAGGCGGTCCATCGCCTCTCTTGCCGCCTTGCGATCCGAAAAGGCAAGCCGTGAAGCGAATTTCCGAGGCTGTGGATAAGTTCGCGGACAAGCCCCGGGGTGAAATCGGCAGGGCGATTCCATCCCCGGCCGCGTCGATTCCGCCCCACCGCTTATCCACAAGGAACGAGTCTTATCCACAGGCTGTGAATAGCGGGGATGAGAACCAACGACTCCGTGGCGCTTGGCGGGCCAACAGGAGTCAAGCTGTTGGCAAAAAGGGCGGCTGCGCCTAAAGCGCGCTTATCCGCCCGCCAACAATCCACCACAATCATTTATATATATTATGAAGAGAGAAAGAGGGGCCGCGTGAAGGCGTCATCGAAGAGCTTGCTGGCAACGCTGCGTGGGGTGCGGCAGGAACGGCCCGCCCTGTGGCTGATGCGCCAGGCTGGTCGTTATCTTCCCGAATATCGTGCGTTGCGGGCGACCAAGGGCGGCTTCCTGGAACTATGCTATGATCCTGAGGCCGCAGCTGAAGTGACGCTGCAGCCAATCCGCCGTTTCGGTTTCGACGGCGCCATTCTCTTTTCGGACATTCTGGTTGTGCCGCACGCGCTGGGCCAGCAGCTGTGGTTCGAGACGGGTGAGGGGCCGCGGCTCGCCCCGCCGCTCGTCGATAGCGCTCTGGCGTCGCTCGAGGCGGCGCCCGAGCGGCTTGACGCGGTCTATGCAACGGTAGCGCGCGTGGCAGCCGCCTTGCCGCCCCAGACGACCTTTCTGGGATTTGCCGGCAGTCCCTGGACAGTCGCCACCTATATGGTCGCCGGCCAAGGATCGAAGGACCAGGCGGCCGCCCGGCGCATGGCGCTTTCCGATCCGGCGGCGTTCGGGGCGATCATCGATGCGATCATCGACCTCAGCGTGACCTATTTGTCGGGGCAGATCGAACAGGGGGTCGAGGCGGTCCAGTTGTTCGACAGCTGGGCAGGAAGCCTGTCGCCCGCCGAGTTCGAACGCTGGGTGATCGCGCCCAATGCCGAAATCGTCCGCCGGCTGAAGGCGCTCCATCCCGACACGCCGATCATCGGTTTCCCGAAGGGCGCGGGCGGCAAGCTGGCGGCTTATGCGCGCGGCGTCGGCGCCGATGCGATCGGTCTTGACGAAACGGTCGATCCCGCTTGGGCCAATGATATTCTTCCCGGTCATCTACCGGTGCAGGGCAATCTTGATCCGCTTGCGCTGGTCGCCGGCGGCCCGGCTCTTGACGCTGCGATCGATCGCATCCTTGCAGCTTTCCCCGAACGGCCCCATATCTTCAATCTCGGCCATGGTATCGTGCCCGACACGCCCATAGCCCATGTCGAACATCTGATCAGGCGCGTGCGAGGCGGGTAGCGGGATGGCAGACTGGACTGGATTTCTGGGGGTCACGATGTTGTGGGTGAAAGCGGCGCATGTGATTTTCGTCATCTTCCTGATGGCGGGTCTCTTCATGATGCCACGCTTTTTCGTCTATCATCACCAATGTGCGGTGGGATCGGACGAGGACAGGAAATGGATCGAGCGCGAAGATCGCCTGCGCAAGATCATCCTCAATCCCTCGCTCGTCATCGTCTGGATCCTGGGTCTGATGCTCGCTTTCAATGGCGGCTACTGGTCGCAGGGCTGGTTTCACGCCAAGCTCCTGCTTGTCCTGCTGCTGTCGGGCTATCATGGCTGGACAATCGGCTATTTCAAGAAGCTGAAGCGCGGCGAACGACCGCTGTCCGAAAAGCGCCTGCGGATGCTCAACGAGGTGCCGGGCGTGGCCGCGGCGATCATCGTCATTCTGGCGGTCGTCCGGCCCTTTTGACCGGCCGTCTCGGCGACAGCCGATTGACTTGACGAAATCGGCGGCTTAGGGGCCGATCAACCCGGCTTTCCGTCGGCGGCGCGATCTTGGCGCCGAAGCTATCGTGAACGGTCGTCCCCCGGCCGGATAGGCACCGCTTGGTGCGCCGTATCGAACGAATTTTCCTATATTTCTGTTACCTGGAATCCATCCATGCATCTTAAAGAACTCAAGACAAAATCGCCCGCGCAGCTCGTCGAAATGGCTGAAGAGCTGGGCGTCGAGGGCGCCTCGACGCTGCGCAAGCAGGATCTGATGTTCTCGATCCTCAAGGAACTCGCCGAAGAGGGGGAGGAAATCATCGGATCGGGAACGATCGAGGTTCTGCCCGACAGCTTCGGTTTTCTGCGCAGTCCCGAAGCCAATTATCTTGCCGGTCCCGACGACATCTATGTGTCGCCCAATCAGGTCCGCAAATATGGTCTGCGCACCGGCGACACCGTCGAGGGCGAGATTCGCGCGCCGAAGGACGGCGAACGCTATTTCGCGCTGACCAAGCTGATCAGCGTCAATTTCGACAATCCCGAGGTCGTGCGCCACCGCGTCAATTTCGACAATCTGACGCCGCTCTATCCGAACCAGAAGCTCAAGCTCGACACGATCGACCCGACCGTCAAGGACAAGTCGGCGCGCGTCATCGATCTCGTCAGCCCGCAGGGCAAGGGCCAGCGTGCGCTGATCGTCGCGCCGCCGCGCACCGGTAAGACGGTGCTGCTGCAGAATATCGCCAAGGCGATCACCGACAATCACCCCGAGGTCTATCTGATCGTCCTGCTGATCGACGAGCGGCCCGAGGAAGTCACCGACATGCAGCGCAGCGTCAATGGCGAGGTCGTCTCCTCGACCTTCGACGAGCCCGCGACGCGCCACGTCCAGGTCGCCGAAATGGTGATCGAAAAGGCGAAGCGGTTGGTCGAGCACAAAAAGGATGTCGTCATCCTGCTCGACTCGATCACCCGCCTCGGCCGCGCGTACAACACCGTAGTGCCGAGCTCGGGCAAGGTGCTGACCGGCGGCGTCGATGCGAATGCACTTCAGCGTCCCAAGCGCTTCTTCGGTGCCGCGCGCAATATCGAGGAAGGCGGATCGCTGTCGATCATCGCGACCGCGCTGATCGATACCGGCAGCCGCATGGACGAAGTCATCTTCGAAGAATTTAAGGGCACGGGTAACAGCGAAATCGTCCTCGACCGCAAGGTCGCCGACAAGCGCATTTTCCCATCGCTCGACGTCGGCAAGTCGGGCACCCGCAAGGAAGAACTGCTCGTCGAGAAGGACAAGCTCAGCAAGATGTGGGTGCTGCGGCGCATCCTCATGCAAATGGGCACGGTCGATGCGATGGAATTCCTGCTCGACAAGATCAAGGATTCCAAGACCAACGAAGATTTCTTCGACAGCATGAACCAGTAAGCCGCGATGGCCGTGATCGAGCATGCCTTGCTGCCGGTCCGGCCTGGAATGGAAGTGGAATTCGAAGCGGCCGTTGCGGAAGCGCGGCCGCTGATCGAAGCATCGCCCGGCTTCCTTTCGCTGACAATTCGCCGGCCATTGGGAACCGGGCAGCCCTATCTGTTGTTGGCAGAATGGCGCACCGTTGCGGATCATCGCGATGGTTTTCGTCGATCCGACCGCTATGAACGGTGGCGGGCGCTGTTGCATCGCTTTTACGACCCCGTGCCGGGGGTCAGCTATTTCGGAGACGCCGTGTGATTTTGGAAATGTTGACGCAGGCGGCGGCCGCTGCCGGGCCCGGTGGGTTCGGCGAAATCTGGTCGCACATCGTCGCCGATTTTTCGAACATCCCCGAACCCGCCGCGCTCGCTGCCTTCGTGCAGGTGCTGATGATCGACATCGTGCTGGCCGGCGACAATGCGATCGTCGTCGGCGCGCTCGCCGCTGGGCTGCCCGCCGATCAGCGCAAGAAGGTGATCCTGATCGGCGTTCTGGCGGCGCTCGTCCTGCGCATCGCCTTCGCACTTGTCGTCACGCAGTTGATGCAGATTGTAGGTCTGATCTTCGTCGGCGGTCTGCTGCTGATCTGGGTCGCCTGGAAGATGTGGCGCGAACTGCGCGAAGGCGCGCATTCGGCCGGATCGCCCGAGATCGAGGGCGATGAACATTCGGGGCTGAAGCCTGCGAAAAGCTTTGCCGCCGCCGCCTGGGCGGTTGCGATCGCCGATGTCAGCATGAGCCTCGACAATGTGCTTGCGGTTGCCGGCGCGGCGCGCGAGCATCCGGGCATCCTGATCGTCGGGCTGATCTTCGCGGTCGCACTGATGGGTGTCGCGGCGAATATCATCGCCAAATATATCGAGCGCTATCGCTGGATCGCCTATGTCGGCCTTGCCGTCATCCTCTATGTCGCGGTCAAGATGATCCACGAAGGCTGGATCGACCCCGCGGTCGGACTGGGAACGCTGTTCGGCTGAGCAAAGGCCGGTCTCGTAAGAGGCCGGCTTTTCTTTTGCCGGTGGAATCCCCATTTGGCGGATATGGCAAAGCTCCATCTCACCCGGGTTGCTGTGGGTTGTCCAGACTATCCGTCGCTGGATTCGCGGATTGCCGCACGTGCGGAGCAGGGCGAAGTGCGGTTCACGACGCGGTTCAAGCCCAAGCGTGCCGACGAACTGATCGGCGGCAGATTGCATTTCATCATTCGTCATATGATCGTCGGGCGCGTCGAAATCCTGGCCTTTGACGATCGGGACGATGGGCGGGTCGATATTGTGTGTGCGGCCGGGCTCGAACCCGTTCATCCGCAGCCCAAGCGTGCGCACCAGGGCTGGCGTTATCTGAGCGAGGCCGACGCGCCCAAGACTGCGGATGGCGCGAGCGGAATCGGCGATCTGCCGCCCGAACTCTATCGCGAATTGGCGGCGATCAGCCTGATCTAGCGCTCGCCGGGTGTGCCCTCGATGGCGGCGCGAAAGCTGTCGGCACGCGCCATCGCCCAATAGCGTGCGCTGGCGACCGATCCCGGATCGTCGAGCAGAATGGAGCGCGGGTAGAAGCTGTAGATGCGGTCGATCGAATCCGAGCGCGCTGAATTCAGCCGCTCGTGCAGATGGTGCGGCCTTATCTGCCATGGATCGTCGAGCCCCATTGCGCAGCTGATATCCCATAGCGCCGACACGGTGGACGCCTGGAATCGGCGGACACGCTCGGCCTTGTCCTCGACGACCAGACCGCGCTGGCGCCCGGCATCCTGCGTTGCCACGCCCGTCGGACATTCGTCGGTGTGGCATTTGAGCGACTGGACGCAGCCGAGACTGAACATGAAAGCGCGCGCCGCGTTCGACCAGTCGGCGCCGAGGGCACAGTTGACCGCGAGCCCGGCGCCCGAATGCACCTTGCCCGATGCAGCGAGACGGATTTCTTCCTTGAGTCCGCAGCCGACAAGCGCGTTGCGGACGAAGATCAAGCCTTCGCGAAGCGGCATGCCGACGCGGTTCGAAAATTCGACCGGGGCGGCGCCGGTGCCGCCTTCGGCGCCGTCGACGACGATATAGTCGAGGCGGATTCCCGTCTCGAGCATGGCCTTCATGACGGCATAGATTTCGTGCGGCTGGCCCACGCAAAGCTTGATCCCGACCGGCTTTCCGCCTGACAGATCGCGCAGTTTCGCCGCCCATTCGACCATTTCGACCGGAGTCGAAAAGGCGGAATGCGAGGCCGGCGATACGCAATCCTTGCCTTCGGGAACGCCGCGTGTCGCAGCGATCTCGGCACTCACCTTCGGGCCCGGGAGGACGCCGCCATGGCCCGGTTTCGCGCCCTGGCTGAGCTTGATTTCGATCATCTTGACCTGATCATGTTGCGCGGCATCGCGAAAGCGATTGGGGTCGAAACGGCCGTCATCGTCGCGGCAACCGAAATAGCCGCTGCCCAATTCCCAAACGATGTCGCCGCCGTGGACACGGTGATAGGGGCTGAAGCCGCCTTCGCCGGTGTCGTGATAGAAATCGCCTGCCTTGGCGCCAAGATTGAGCGCCTCGATCGCCTTGGCGCCGAGCGACCCGAAACTCATGGCCGAAATATTGAGCAGCGCCGCATCATAGGGCCGCGCGCATTGCGCGGTTCCGACGCGGACCCGCCGCGTCCGATCATGCGCCTCTGCGGGCGCGATACTATGGCTCATCCATTCATATTCGTCCGAATAGACGTCGAGTTCGGTTCCGAAGGGATGGCTGTCGAGCTGCCCCTTGGCGCGGGCATAGACGAGATCGCGTTCGTTGCGCGCAAAGGGGCGGCCGTCGAGCGGGCTTTCGACGACATAGGCGTAAAGAAAGGGCCGCAACGCCTCGAACAACCAGCGGATGCGCGCGATCAGCGGATAGTTTCGGCGCAGCGAATGATGCGACTGCATGACATCGTAGAGCGCCACGAGCAGCAACGGCGTCCAGATCAGCAAGCTCCAGCGCGCGGGCGCCCACCATAGCGCCAGCGCAATCGCAGCGATCAGGACGGGAAAGACGATCCAGCGGCGCATGACAGGGAAACGCGGTCAGCCCGCCTGCGCTGCAAGCATCGCCGCCATCTTCTCCCAAACCTTGTTGATCGCCTTGAGCGGGCGAACCATCACCTTGAAATCCTGTATCTTTCCATCATCGTTCCAGCGAATGATGTCGACGCCGTTGATGTGGATTCCTTCGAGCTCGGTCGCAAATTCGAGGCAAGCCTGGTTGCCGTCGGCGATTTCGCGCAGATAGCGGAAATTGTCGCCGCCGAGCACATGGCTCGCCGCGTGCAGATAGGCGAACACCTTGTCGCGGCCCGCTTGCGGCGAATGAACGACGGGCGAATGAAACACCGCATCGTCGGCCAGCATCGCGCGCAATGTTTCCGGCTCGCCGCCCGCCGCCATATAGGCGTGCCAGGCGGCAAGTCCGGGATGGACGTCGGATCCGGCGCTCATGCAAGAGCCTCGGCGAAGAAGTCGCGCGTGCGGCTATCGGCAAGCTGCGCGCCATCGTCGTTGCGGCGATTGCCCATCGTTGCTGCGAAGCCATGGTCGAGGCCCGCATAATCGTGAAGCGTGACTTTCGGATTGGGATCGAGCGCTTCGTGGATCTTTGCCTGCGCGGCATGATCGACGAAATGATCCTCGGTCGGAATGTGGAGCATCAGCGGCTTGGCAATCGCATGCGCCTCGTTCAGCATCGTGTCGATCATGACGCCATAATAGCCGACCGAAGCGTCGATATCGGTTCGCGTCGCCGCCATATAGGCCAGCCGTCCGCCAAGGCAGAAGCCGACGCAGCCGACCTTGGTCGCGCCCTGGCTGCGCAGCCAGCGGATTGCCGCCTCGATATCCTTGACGCCCAGATCGGCATCATATTGTCCGAAATAGCCAAGCGCTTCCTGAAATTCGGATTCGACATCGGGGCTGAGCTCGACACCGGGCGCGAACCGCCAGAAAATGTCGGGCGCGATCGCCAGATAACCGAGCGCCGCCCAATCGTCGGCCTTTTTGCGGATGCCTTCATTCACGCCGAAGATTTCCGGGATCACGATGATGGCGCGCGTCGTGTCGGCATCGGGCCGCGCGACATAGGCGGGAATCCGGCCTTCGCCGTCGAGTGCGGCGATTTCGCTGTTGGTTGGCGACATGAGGGGGCTCTCCTGACTCTTGCTTATTGGCTGTGAAAGCGCGAAGCTAGCCGCCGACAGGGCGACGCTCAAGCGCGGAAAGGGCGGAAAACAATGAAGTTCAACATCGAGGTCGATTGCACGCCCGAAGAGGCGCGGCGCTTGTTCGGACTTCCCGACCTCGAGCCGCTGCACGACATCTACCTCAGCCGCGTCAAGGAACTGATGGCGAAGGGGATCACGCCCGACATGGTCCAGTCGATGGTCAAGAGCTGGGTCCCGATGGGCGAGAGCGGATTGAATCTGGTGCAATCGCTGCTCGGTCAGTTCGGTGGCGGGCTGATGGGGGCAGCGACGAAGCCCGCGGCCAAGGATGACGATGACAAGCCGGCGCGGGGAAGCAAGCGCTGATCAACACGCTGGCAAGCGAAACAATTTTTGCCCTGTCGAGCGGGATGCCGCCGGCGGCGATCGCGGTCGTGCGGGTCAGCGGCGCACACGCCGCCGATGCCGTGCGGGCGTTGGCGGGGCGTCTGCCGCCGCCGCGGCATGCGTCGCTTGCCGATCTGACGGATACAACGGGCGCGCCGCTCGATCGGGCGCTTATCCTCTGGTTTCCGGGACCGAATACGGCGACGGGCGAAGATCTGGCCGAGTTTCATCTGCATGGCGGCCGCGCAGTCGTCGCTGCGGTCGAAGCGGCGCTGACAGCGCTTCCGGGGTTGCGCCGCGCCGAGGCGGGCGAATTCACCCGGCGCGCTTTTCTGAATGGCCGGATCGATCTGGCCGAGGCCGAGGGGCTTGCCGACCTGCTTGCGGCCGAAACCGAAAGCCAGCGGGTGCAGGCGCTCGGACTAGCAAGCGGCCATGTGTCGCGCGCGGTGGCCGCGTGGCAGGAACGCTTGCTGGCGTTGATGGCGGCGGCAGAGGCCGAGCTGAACTTTGCCGACGAGGATGACGTCGACGTTTACGAAGGCGCTGCTGCGCGGTTGGTTGCGGGGATGGCGGCGCTGGCGGCGGAGTTGGGCGAGTGGCTGGCGCGACCGGCGGCCGAAGTGATCGCAGAAGGGCTGTCGGTGGTGATCGCCGGGCCGCCGAACGCAGGAAAATCCACGCTTATCAACGCATTGGCGCAGCGCGAGTTGGCGATCGTATCGCCCGTCGCGGGGACGACGCGCGACATCATCGAAACCCCGCTGGCGCTCGATGGTATTGCGATGCCCGCGTGACGCCCCCGACCATCCCCGCTGCATCCTGATTGCGGCGCAGGCCGATCACTGGCGCGGCGATGCTGCTGCCGAGGCCGATGCTGCGCGCTGCGACCTGATCCTGTCGGCGGCGACGGGTGAAGGGATGGAAGCGCTGCATGGCATGATTGTCGATATGGCGCGAACGCTGTTGCCCCGCGAAGGCGAAGCGGCGCTGCGCCAGCGTCAGCGCGCCGCACTTGCCGAAGCGCAGCAATGGCTTGGCATAGACCCTGGGTCGCGCGAGGCCGGCGACCTGATCCTTATTGCCGAGCGCCTGCGACTTGCTGCCGGGGTGCTCGACCGGATCACCGGGCGCGCCGGCGTCGAGGATATGCTCGATGCGTTGTTCGGGCGGTTTTGCATCGGCAAATGATGTTCCACGTGGAACATGTTCATGCCGCCCCATGCGCGCGGGCGCCGTAGACCGACCCCGCCGAATCGGCTAAAGGCGCCGCAATCATGGACAGCAGAAAGATTTTCGACGTGATCGTCGTCGGCGGAGGGCACGCCGGAACCGAGGCCGCGGGTGCCGCGGCGCGGCTCGGCGCGCACGTTGCGCTCGTCAGTTTCGACCCGGCGCTTATCGGCACGATGTCGTGCAACCCGGCGATCGGTGGCCTCGGCAAGGGCCATCTGATGCGCGAAGTCGATGCACTCGACGGCTGGATGGCGCGCGCCGCCGATGCCGCCGCGATTCACTATCGGATGCTCAACGCGTCGAAGGGCGCTGCGGTGCAGGGGCCGCGCATTCAGGCCGACCGCAAACTCTATCGTGACGCGATCCAGGCGTTGCTTGCAGCGGAGGAGAGGATTCTTGTCGTGGCGGGCGAAGCCGCTGCGCTGGTGCTGGGTGACAATGGCGCGCGCGTCGAAGGTATCGAACTGGGCGACGGGACGCGTCTCGTCGCCCCAGCGGTCGTGCTCGCGACGGGCACCTTCCTCGGCGGGCGCCTGTTTCGGGGTGAGGAGCGCATGGCGGGCGGGCGGCTCGGCGAATCCGGCGCACACCGGCTCGCCGAGCAATTGCGTGCTGCGGCTTTGCCGATGGCGCGGCTCAAGACCGGAACCCCGCCGCGGGAAGGCGCGCGCTGGACCTGTTCCACGTGGAACAGCGAGCGGACAGTGCCGCAGATTTTCTGCGCAATCACGCGCACCAACACCGAATCGCATCGCATCATCGCCGACAATCTCGACCGCTCGCCGCTTTTCACCGGCGCCATCGGGGCGGCAGGGCCGCGTTACTGCCCGTCGATCGAGGACAAGATCCACCGCTTCGCCGACCGCGACGGGCATCAGGTATTTCTGGAACCCGAGGGGCTCGATTCGCCGCTCGTCTATCCGAACGGCATTTCAACCTCGCTACCCGCCGATGTCCAGCTCGCGATGCTGCGCTCGATGGAGGGTCTGGAACGCGTCGAGATGACCGTGCCCGGCTATGCGGTGGAATATGACCATATCGATCCGCGGGCGCTCGATCGCAGTCTGCAGGTGCGCGCGATCGCCGGCCTGTGGTGCGCGGGTCAGATCAACGGCACCACCGGATATGAGGAAGCGGCGGCACAGGGACTGGTTGCGGGGGCGAATGCCGCACTGGCGGCGCAGGGCCGCGAGCCGCTGATCCTCGATCGGTCTGAATCCTATATCGGGGTGATGGTCGACGATCTGGTGTTGCAGGGTGTCACCGAGCCCTATCGCATGCTCACCGCGCGCGCCGAATATCGCCTCCGGCTGCGCGCCGACAATGCCGCGACGCGGTTGACGCCGAAGGGGATCGCGCTGGGGCTGGTGCGACCGGTGACGGCGGCGCAGTTCGAAGCGCGCATGGCAGAGCGCGCCAAAGCGACCGAGCTGCTGTCGGCACCGGTTTCGAGCGCCGGTTATGCCGCGATAGGCTTGGCGTTGCCTGGCGACGGCGCACCGCGCACGCGAATCGATCTGCTGCGCTTTTCGGGTGTGGCGATCGGCGACTTGGTGGCGCTCGCGCCCGAGCTGGCTGACATCGACCCGGCATTGCTCGCCGAACTTGCCGAGGATGCGCACTATGCGCCCTATATTGCACGGCAAGAAGCTGAACTGCGCGCGCTCGCGGCGAATGAGGCTATTCTGCTCGACGCTACGATCGACTACGCCGCGATCGGCGGCCTTTCGCGCGAAATGGTCGAGCGCCTAACCAAGGCTAGACCCGAAACACTCGGGCAGGCGGGGCGCATTGACGGCGTGACCCCAGCTGCGCTGACCGCGATCATGGTGCATAGTCGACGACGGGCGGCGTGAGTTGGGTTTGGCCGACATTTCTATCGAATAGCTGCTATTGCCGCAAAGCGGGTCAAGCAGAAGAGACTCCGTTACCACCTCCAACGCTCACGGTGAGGCAAAATGTAACTGGTGGTTCTCGGCCCTTCCTCCGTTTGGCTAACGTTGAAGCCGGTCCGCCGTGTAACCGACCTCGCACCCCGACGCCGGATTCAAATGCCGATCGAGAGGCGCTAGGGTGGGTGAGGTCGAGGGCCATTGATCGACGGGACAATATACGCATGACGGTCGAATTGCTGACAAGCGAAGCGGAGGCACGGAGTTGGATCGGGGCGACATTTGCGCCGAATGAACGGCAATGGGCGCAGCTCGAGCGCTTTGCCGCGATGCTGGTCGAGGAGAATGCCCGGCAGAATCTGATCGCTGCATCGACAGTCTCGACCTTGTGGGTGCGGCATATCGCCGACAGCGCGCAGTTGCTGGCGCTCGACGATGCGGGCGAGGGCCTCTGGATCGATCTGGGCAGCGGACCAGGGTTGCCGGGGCTGGTCGTCGCAATCCTGTCGCCGCGGCCGATGCTGCTTGTCGAATCGCGGCGGCGGCGCTGTGATTTTTTGCGTGCGGTCACGGGCGAACTTGATCTTGCGCATGTCGAGGTTGTCGAAGCGCCGCTCGAACGCATCGCGCCGCCCCGCCGCGACGATCAGCGCGCGGGCCTTTGCGCCGCTCGACAAGCTGATCGCCTTATCCACGCGTTTTTCCACCGAATCGACGCGGTGGCTGCTGCCAAAGGGGCGAAATGCAGTTAAGGAACTGGCATCTCTGCCGCAGCCATGGCAGAGAATGTTTCACGTGGAACAGAGCCGGACCGACGCCGAGAGCCAGATATTGGTCGGCATGGGGACGATCGGCGCAAAACAGCGAGGAAAGCGATGATCCGTATCGCCGTGGCGAACCAGAAAGGCGGGGTCGGCAAGACGACGACCGCGATCAATCTGGCGACCGCGCTTGCGGCGACGGGCTGGCGCACGCTGATCATCGACCTCGATCCGCAGGGCAACGCCTCAACGGGGCTCGGAATCGCGCAGTCGCAGCGCGAATTTTCGAGTTATGAATTGCTGCGCGGCGATGCGCAGCTGGCCGATTGTGCCGTCCCGACCGCAGTGCCGCGGCTTGATATCGTCCCTGCGACGGTCGATCTGTCGGGTGCCGAGATCGAACTGATCGAATTTGCCGATCGGCTCCATCGCCTTGAGCAGGCGTTGACGAGTGCCGAGGCGGGGCAGTGGGATATCTGCCTGATCGACTGTCCGCCGTCGCTCGGCATGCTGACGCTGAACGCGCTGATCGCCGCCGAATCGCTGATCGTGCCGTTGCAGTGTGAATTCTTTGCGCTCGAGGGGTTGAGCCAGCTGCTCACTACGGTCGAGCGCGTACGCGGTCGCTTCAACCAGAAATTGTCAATTCTCGGCGTCGCGCTGACGATGTTCGATCGCCGCAACCGGCTCACCGACCAAGTTTCGGACGATGTGCGCGAAGTGTTGGGGCCGGTGGTCTTTCAGACCGTCATTCCGCGCAACGTGCGGCTGTCCGAGGCGCCGAGCCACGGGCTTCCGGCGCTGATCTACGATCATCGCTGCGCTGGATCGGCCGCCTATATTGCGCTCGCGCGCGAATTGATCGACCGCCTGCCCAATGTTCGCAAGGCTGCATAAATGGCTGATAATAAAGATGAAACCGGACAATCTGCGCCGCGCAAACGCCCGTCGGGACTCGGCCGCGGTCTGAATGCGCTGTTCGGCGACGTAGCGGCAGAAGCCCCGGTACTCGCGAGTCCCGGGGCCGCCCGCCCGGCGACGTCAGCACCTGCTGGCGATTCGGTCCGGGGGGCGAGGGGTACCAGTTGGTCGCCGGCGAACGCCGCTGGCGCGCAGCGCAGCGCGCGGGGCTGCACCAGATTCCGGCGCTGGTGCGCGAACTCGACGACGCTGCGACCTATGAGATTGCGCTGGTCGAGAATATCCAGCGCCAGGATCTGAACGCCATCGAAGAGGCGAGCGCCTATCGCAAGCTGATCGAGGATTTCGGTCACAGCCAAGAAGCGCTGGCAAAGCTGGTCGGCAAGTCGCGCAGCCATGTTTCGAATCTGATGCGTCTGCTCGACCTTCCGGTCGAAGTGCAGGATCTGGTCGGTGACGGATCGCTGTCGATGGGTCATGCGCGCGCGCTGATCGGGGCCGACGGCGCCGAGGCGATCGCGCGCAGGGTCGTCCAGGAAGGCTTGTCGGTGCGTACGGTCGAGGCGCTGGTGCGCGAGGCGAAGGGGGGCGGCCGCAAGGCGCCCGCCGAAAGCCCGAGCGCGGCTGGCGGCGGGCGCGATCCCGACATCGTCGCGGTCGAGCGGCATCTGTCCGAGCTGCTCGGAATTGGCGTTGCGATTCACTATGCGGGCGGCGGCAAGGGCGCGTTGACCCTGAAATTCGCGTCGCTCGACCAGCTCGACATGATCTGCCAGCGGCTGTCGGGCGAATCGATCTGATCGGCGCCTGCCGACCTATCGCGATTCGCTGCTGATATTTTTCTATCCGACGCGCTTAATCTGTCCCGCCGCGGGCCGTTAAAGAGGCGACGTCAATCCCCACGATTGGCCGAATACTGGCTTAACGCCTTGTTTTTGCTCGCTTGCACCCCGCAAGGCGGGCCAATTCTATATGCGCTGTTAACCATGCTTGTTGGGCAAAAACTGAACCGGTCGCCCGCTAAAGGGGGCGGCGAATGGGGTGGGATTTCCATTCGATTATCGACTGTTCAAGGGACCAACTTATGCGCACCATTGGAATGAAGCGCGCCCTCATCGGCGCCGCTATTGCTGCTCTTGCCATGAACGCCCCGGCGGCGCATGCGGCGACGGCCACGGGTACGGCGAAGGCGAAGATCCTTCGCCAGATCACGCTCTCCAACACCAGCGACCTGCAGTTCGCGACCGTCATCAGCGGCGCGACCGCCTCGACGGTCGCGGTGTCGACCGCGGGCGGCGTGACCTGCGGCACCGGGCTGACCTGCACCGGCACCACGACGGCGGCCAATTTCGACATCACCGGCACCAATGGTGCGGTTGTCGTGGTCGGCGGCGACGCGAATGTCACGCTCAACGGATCGCTCGGCGGCACGATGAACTCGACGCTCAGCTATTCGGCGACGAACGTCACGCTCGGTGCGACCGGCGGCAGCTTTCAGGTCGGCGGCACGCTCAGCGTTGGCGCCAACCAGACGGCTGGCGATTACAGCGGCACGTTCAACGTCACTGCCAACTACCAGTAAACCCTGATTATCAGGTGGGGGGATCGGCGCGCCTGTGGGCGTGCCGGCCATCGAAAGGGGTCGCCGGATACCAGCTCCGGCGGCCCCTTTTCGTATGCGCGGCGCAGGACTACGTGCGCGGGCCCCGGCATGGTTAGCGAAATATCAACCATGATGGCGCAACAGGGATGCGACCAACCTGGGGGCGGCGACCGCGGCCCCCGCACGATTGTGGGGATCGTATCTATGTTTCGCTTTTTCAGGGGCTTTTGCCTGCTCGCGGCGGCTGTGTGCAGCAGCACCGCGCCGTCCGCGTACGCCGCGGGCGATCTGCTCGTGGCACCGACGCGCGTGATTCTCGACGGATCGCGCGGCACCGAGGTGGTGCTCAACAACATCGGGGCCGAACCCGCAACCTACCGCGTCAGCCTGGAGGTCAAGCGGATGACCGCCGAGGGCGGGCTCGACGAGATCGACGAGGCGAACGCGAACGCTGCCGAACGCGCCGCGCTCGACATGATCGCCTTCAGCCCGCGCCGCGTGACGCTGCCGCCGAACCAGCCGCAGGTGATCCGCATCGGCGTGCGTATCCCCGAAGGGCTCGCGCCGGGTGAATATCGCGCGCATATGCTGTTCCGCGCGGTTCCCGATGCGGCACCGGCCGTGGCCGATCCTGCCAAGCCGAAGGGCGAAGGTGTGTCGATCGCGCTCACCCCCATCTATGGCATCACTATCCCGATCATCGTGCGCGTCGGCGACCTCGCCGCGACCGCAAAGATCGGGGAGGCTTGGGTTGGGGATACGCGCGACGGACCTGCCTTCAATTTCCACCTGACGCGCACCGGCAACCGGTCGGTCTATGGCGATATCGCGGTGACGCGGCCGGGTGTGGCCGAGCCGCTGCTGCTCGCGCGCGGCATCGCCGTCTATCCCGAGGTCGGCGAGCGCACCGTTTCGCTGCGCGTGCCGGCCGAGGTCGCGGCGAAGCTGAAGGGGCCGGTGCAGATCCGCTATTCGGAGGATCGCGAAGTCGGCGGCGCGACGATCGATCAGGCCGACCGGGTGGTGAAATAGCCGGACGGCGCGCGGGATCGGGCGGAGGCGGCGATGCTCGGCGCCCTCCTGAAACGCCTGCTGCCGGCGCTCGCCGCCGGGATGGCGCTGGTGGGCACGCTGCCCACCGGCGCCCATGCCGCTGAAAAAACAGATATTTCTCAAATACCTAGCGACGGCTGGAAACCGAACGAAGACGACCGCTGGCTGTTTGACCTGCGCTCGGGCCAATATCGGCTCGGCGACGGCGTGCGGGGTTATCAGACGCCGCAGGGGCTGTGCGTCGATCTTGCCGACGTTGTGCTCGCACTCGATCTCGCGGTGCGCGTCGACCGCAAGTTGCGCCGCGCAACCGGCTGGGTGCTCGACGAGCGCCGCACCTTCCTGATCGACCGCGACGCGGGCGAAGTCCGCGCGGGCAGCGAGCGCTTCCGGATCGGGGCGAATACGATCCGCGACACGGCGGCGGGGTGGTGCGTCGACCTTGCCAGCCTGTCGAAATGGATCGGGGTGCCGATCAGCGCCGACCTGTCGAATGCGGTTCTGCGCATCGATTCGAAGGAAAAATTGCCGTTTCAGCTCGCCGCGGAACGCCGCGCGCGCGCCGCAACGATCCGTCCGCAGACGCGCTTCGATCTCGCCAGCCTGCCGCAAACGGCGCGCCCCTACCGGACGTGGAGCACGCCGTCGGTCGATGTCGTCGCCTCTGCAGGCGTGGTGTCCGACAAGCAGGGCGGTTCTTCGACGCAGGCGCGCTACGAAATCTTCGCGGCCGGCGAATTGCTCAAGCAAAGCTTCGATGCGCGCCTTTCGTCCGACGACAAGGGCGTTCCCGACAGCCTGCGCCTGCGGCTCTATCGAACCGATCCCACCGGCCAGCTTCTCGGCCCGCTCCGCGCGACGCATTATGCGGTCGGCGATGTCAGCCTGTTGTCGACGGGAATCGTCGCCCAATCGGTACCGGGCCGCGGCGCGGTCCTGACCAATCGCCCGGTCGAACGCCCCGATGCGTTCGACAAGACCGATTTCCGGGGCGATTTGCCCGCCGGATGGGACGCCGAACTCTATCGCAA
>LULO01000076.1_pt1 | contig 48276 bp, 60 predicted proteins | sample 728121 | NCBI WGS metagenome assembly LULO01 (sample SAMN03860287, study PRJNA289734) | marine metagenome | biome: seawater column; feature: ocean; material: water; isolation source: Red Sea water column Station 149 - depth 50m | place: Saudi Arabia: Red Sea | collected 2011-10-15 | depth 50 m | reverse complement strand
TGTATATATTTCCAGTTGTTGTGCCATCAAATACTCTTATAGGCATTTTGTTTTCTTCGCATAATGTAATAGCAGTAAGATCCATCACTTTAAGTTTGCTAGAAACAACATCTTTATAAGATATCTCTTCGAATTTTTTTGCATCTTTATCTTTTTCAGGATCTTTATCAAACACACCATCCACTCTTGTGGACTTAAGCATTAAGGATGCTTCTATCTCAGCAGCTCTTAAAGATGCGGCTGTATCAGTTGTAAAATAAGGATTACCAGTGCCTGCTGCAAAAATCACTACTCTTCCTTTTTCTAAGTGCCTAATAGCTCTCAGTCTTATATAAGGTTCAGCAACTGCTGTCATTGTGATTGCAGACTGAACTCTTGTTTGAGTTCCATTTTTGTCTAAAGCATCTTTTAAAGCTACAGCATTGATTACTGTTGCTAACATTCCCATATAATCAGCATTAGCTTGTGCCATATTTTTTGCTGATTCCTGTACTCCTCTGAAGAAGTTTCCACCACCTACAACAACTCCAATTTCAATACCTTTGTTGTTAGCTTCTGTTATTTCAGAAGCGATTCTTTCAATAGTTTCTGGTTGTATACCAAAGTTTGATACCGGATCTGCAAAAGATTCTCCGGAAAGTTTGAGAAGAATCCTGCTCATAATTTAGGCTCCTACTTCTATTCGAGAGAATTTCTTAATATAAATTTTTTCACCTAATCTACCAGAAAGTTCTTCAATCATGGTACCTACTTGGCCTTCGTAAAAGTCTGGATTACAGAAAGTTTGTTCATTTAAAACATAATCTTTATAAAAAGATGAAATTTTACCTTCAACAATTTTTTCAATCACTTCTGCAGGTTTACCTTCATTTTCGGATTGTTTTTGAATTATATCTTTTTCTTCATCTATTCTTGACTCAGGTACTTCGTCAATATTTACAAATTCTGGTTTTAATGCAGCAATATGCATAGCAATTTGTTTTGCAACATTTTTAAACTCTTCCGATTTGGCAACAAAATCAGTTTCACATGCGAGTTCAACTAACACTCCTGATACAGCTCTATCTTGTTGGTAATGTATATAATCACCAATTGTTCCTTGATTAGCTTCCTTATCAGCTCTTTTCTTTGAATCTGCTAATCCTTTTTCTCTTAAAAATTTAACCGCTTTATCAAAATCACCAGAGCTTTCTGAAAGAGCCTTTTTAGCATCCATCATTCCTGCACCTGTCATATCACGTAATTTTTTTACGTCTGAAGCTGAGATTGTCATTACTCACTCTCCTTATTTTCGACTTGGTCTCTTTTACCTGAACCTTTTAAGCAAGCATCTGCTATTGCTGAAGCTATAAGTTCAATTGACCTAATTGCATCATCATTTCCTGGAATTAAGAAATCTATCCCTTCTGGATTTACATTAGAATCAGCTAATCCTATAACAGGTATGCCTAATTTCTGAGCTTCTGTAATAGCTGTAGTTTCATTTGCAAGATCTACAACAAATAAAGCATCTGGAAGTTTGTTTAGATTGACAATTCCACCAATTGATTTATTTAATTTTTCAATTTCTCTTTTTATTTTAAGTCTTTCAGATTTTGTATATGCATTAATCTCACCTGAGGACTCTAAAGATACTAATTCTTTCAAATAAACAACTCTTTTAATAATTGTTTTAAAATTTGTAAGCATTCCACCAAGCCATCGAAAATTTACGTATGGCATTCCTGCTCTATTTGCTTGATCTTCAATAACTTGTTGAGCTTGAGGTTTAGTTCCAACAAAAAGAACTTTTCCACTGTTAGCTACTAATTTTTGAACGTAGTCTTGAGCTTGTTCTATAGCTTCATATGTAATTCTTAAGTCAAGAATGTGAATGCCGCTTTTTGCGCCATAAATATATTTGTCCATTTTCGGATTCCATCTTTGAGTTTGATGGCCAAAATGCACACCTGCTTCAAGCAGATCTTTCATTGATGTAGACATCTAATTTCTCCTTTGGTTAATTCATCCCACATTCCTTGCCTAAGCGGTTTCCAAACTTTCGTTCACCAAGGAAACTTGTAAATGTGGTGTCTATTTTCTTTAAAAATTCTAATATTAATGCTGTATTAATCAACCCCTTGGGTGAGATTGTTTGTATTTTTTCTTCAATTGCTTTTTTGATACATGTGTATATATTTGAGTAGTATTTGGATCATTGTGACCAAGAAGCTCCTGTACTATTCGTAAATCTGCTCCCCCGTCTAAAAGATGTGTTGCAAAAGTGTGTCTTAAGCTGTGTGGAAAAGTTCCAACTCTAAGTTTTACAATTCTTCTTATTTCCCTATCACTTAATTTCCCGCCTCTTATGCCTAAAAATAAAAATTGACCAGATTTTTCATTAGCAAATATATCCCTAGCAATCCTTAAATAGTTATTAATACTATTAAATGCACGCTCAGTTATTGGTAAAACTCTCTCCTTATTACCTTTCCCCAAAACTTTAATAGATTTATTTTGTCTAATATCTTTAATAACAAGATTGCTTACTTCACTAACTCGAAGACCAGAAGAATACATTAGTTCTAATATGGCTTTGTCTCTAATCTCTTTATTGTCACTTACAGGTAAAGAATCCAGTAATTCATTTATATAATTTGCCGTTAATACATTAGGAAGTTTTTTATCTGTTTTTAAACTTGTAACTGGTTTAATTAGGTGTCTTTCAAGATAATCATTCTCTGCGCTCCAAAACAAAAAAGACCTTATAGACGTAATTTTTCTGTTGATAGTAGATTTTGAATAATTTTTTTTAGAACAGATTTTTAAAAAATTTGAAAACTCTCCAACTTTGTTCTCTTCATTCAAATACTTAGTAATGTCATTTTTGTATGACTTAATAGTGTTTGGGGAATAATTATTAATTTTTTCAAGTGTATTTAAATATTGATTTAAAATTTCCTTTTGATTGCTTTTATTATCTAGCTTCAAGTCTTTTCTCAAGTCTTCTTTGTAATCCAGAAAGGATGAGTGTAATAATTAAATACATCACAGTAAGAACGAGATAAGTTTCTGCAAATCTAAATGTACTTCCAGAATATAACCTGCCTCTATACGTTAGATCTTCTACTGCTAATACTGATAACAGTGAGGAGTCTTTCATCATAGAAATAAAATCATTTCCGAGTGCAGGAAGCATATTACGAAAAGCTTGAGGCAAAACTATATGTCTCATTACTTGTCTTTCAGATAGACCTAGCGATGCACCACCCTCTCTTTGACCTACAGGTACAGATTCAATTCCAGCTCTAAATACTTCAGCAATATATGCTCCATAAAATACTGAAAGTGCAATTATTGCTCTAACCAACATTGGAACATTACCATTATTAATGTTGAAAAATTCGGCAGCTCTAACAACTACTACGAAAGCAATTGTAAAAATAAGTATAAGAACGGGCACTCCACGTATAAATTCGATGTATGTTCTTGAGATTGTTCGTGCAAATTTATTCTTGGAAATCCTTCCTATTCCAGAAACTAAACCAAGAAATAGAGCAATTATGAATGATATAAATGTTGAAAGAAAAGTAATTGTAAGCCCGGGCAGTATAAAATTAAATGCTTTGTTGTACTCTGGTTCGGAATAGATCATGAATAGCATATAAGCTATTACTCCACTTAGGATAAGGATCCACCAATTATCTGGTTTAAGAAGATTTTTTATTTTCATTTATATCCATAGTAAAGCAATAGGCACGGATATCCGTGCCTATTACAAATTTAAATATAAGTAAACTTTTACTTATACTTCGCAGTCCTCTGGAAGATATTCTTCTGGAATGTTTTCATCACATTCTGCGATATCATCATAAGTTACTGAAAAGTCAGGTGAGAAGAACTTAGCATTGATTTCTGCAAGTTTTCCACTTTCCTTCATAGCTGCCAACCCTTTGTTTACAACATCAACTAATGGGCTTCCATTAGGAAATGCGAAACCGAGTTGCTCAGAAGTTAAGTCACCACCAACCAATTTAACTTGGTCTTTGTTAGCTCCCATATAACCTAAACCAGCTGTTTCATCAATGATTGATGCATCTGCATCACCAGAAATAACAGCTTGGATTGCAAAGTTAAAATCATCAAAAGCTTGGACTTTATCTTCTCCAAGTTCTGAAACTGCAAACTCATAGTTTGTAGTACCTTTTTGAGTTGCTACTGTATAGTCTCCATTTTTGAGATCATCGATACTTGTAATTTCAGTATTTCCAACTGCTACAAGTACTCTTTGTGCTAAATTAATATATCCATCTGAAAAGTCGATGATTTCATCTCTTTCAGCTGTGATAGTAATTCCATCACCTGCGACCATGAATTGACCGTCAGCAACTGCTTGTATCATTCCATCCCATGCTGCAGGTATATAAACTGGTGTGAAGTTCATCAACTCACCCATGTGATTAAAGACATCATAGTCCCAACCTTTTGCTACACCGTCAGCGGCATCAATATAGTTAAATGGAAGATACGCATTTTCTACAGCAAATGTAAATTCACATCCACCTAGATCAGGTAATCCGTTTTCTCCTGTTGTAATTTCTACCTCATCACAAGGTGTAGCGTCAGCGCCTCCACACGCAGCTGCAACCAATGCGAGAACAAAAATTAAAAGGAGTGATTTCTTAGTTTTCACTTAGTAAACCTCCGTTTTCTTAAGTAATGATTATTGCATAAAAATGCATATAAATGAATAATTATACATATTTTTTATTCATCTAATGTATTTTTATAAACTGGTGGTCTTTTATCTAAAAATGCTGACATTCCTTCAGCTGCATCTGAATGAAGAAATCTTTTATTTTGGTTTTCTGTTTCTAAATCTAACGATTCACTGAATGTTTTGTCCAAACCTTCTCTTATTTGTTGTTTAATCATGCATATAGATATGAAACTTTGTTTATTTAAACTTTCTATTAATGACTCGAATTCTTTATCCATGTCTTCCAAAGAACATAACTTATGTAAAACACCAAGATTATTTAACTCAGTACCATTAATTTCATTTGATGTCATCATTAAAGATTTTGCTTTTTGAATTCCAATAATTCGTGGTAGAACCCATGAACCACCAAAATCAACAACTAAGCCTCTCCTAACAAAAACTTCAATAAACCTTGTCTCTGGTGTAGCAATTATAAAATCACTTAAAAGCATCATATTTGAACCAGCACCGGCAGCAATACCATTAACAAGCGAGATTACTGGTTTTTTACAATTCCATAAAGTTTCTGCAGCATTTGATACATCTTCCATTAAGGAGTTAATATTTTCACCCAGTTGTGCTCCAGCAGAATAATTACCATTAATATGTTTAATTACTAAATACTTCTGATCACTTTTTTCAAAAGATTCAATTTCAGATTTTAATGATTTCCAATCTCCTGAACTTATAGCATTAAGAGAAGCTTCATCATTAAAATATAGATACTTAATATCGTTTTCAATTTTTGATTCAAGAACCATATTTCAAGTTTAATATATTTTAATTTAGAATGTAGTTATGGGATTTGATCCAAATAGACCTTATAAGGCAAATAAAACTGACTATATCAATATTATTTTTGCCTTCATACTTACGGCAATTGTTGTTATATGGGCTTTAAGCTAAAAGATTTTCTATGAATATTAGATAAACCATATTTTGAAATAGCCTCTCTATGATCTTTTGTTCCATAACCTTTATTTTTTTCAAATGAATATTCAGGGTATTTTTCTGAAAATTTGACCATTAAATTATCTCTAAGAACTTTTGCGATAATACTTGCTAAAGCTATTGCTCTGCAATTATCTTCTCCTCGAACCACAGAGATAGATTTAAAGTCGTTAATTTTAAAATGATCAACATATACTATTTCATTGCCAGTGTAAATATCTGAGATTGAGTCAGTTAAAACTTTTTCATTAGCGTTCTTGATTCCAAATTGATCAATAAAAGTATTTGATGATTCATTAAATGAATACTCAATGTTATTTTCTTCAACCATTGAAAATATCTCTTCTCTTTTTTTTGCACTAAGTTTTTTTGAATCTTTTACGTTAGTTAGTAGTGCTAAAGCTTTATGTGGTACATATCACCAGAGTCGAACCAACGGAAGTATCTATCGTTGTCCAGCTCTGCGACCATATCATCAACCCAGCTGTCACGCTTCCAATCCTCTTTATTATGTTCTCTAGGCTTCTTTACATTAGGGAACCTATAGTTACCCGTAGTCGCATAACAGCCCTTGCAAGCATCCACAAGCTCACCGTCAGAGCCTAGAGACGCTGGACAAGTGTCAATAGCTTGTAGGGACCATGACCGGCACGGCATCTTTCCCGCTTTAGATAGTTTGATCATTGGTTAGTTTCCAAATCTGTAAAGACTCTATAAATTGGTCATAATAATTTTCATCAAACTGTGTTTGCGGACCATAAAAGACAACAATATCACCGGTAGATATATTTGTCTCTATGAAGGTATTCTTTACTACTAAAACTCTGTCATTAACTTGTAAGGTTGGTTCCATAGAAGATGATGGAATGAAATAAATTTGTACAAGAAAAGTTCTGACTAATGTAGCTGCAACAATAGCTAGAACGATTATTAGTGATGACTTAATTAACTTCTTTATAATAATAAAAGTTTAATTACGATCTTCTTTTATTTTGGCTGATTTACCAACACGATCTCTTAGATAATAAAGTTTAGATCTTCTTACTTTACCTTTTCTAATGACTTCAATAGAGTCAACAATTGGTGCATGAACAGGAAAAATTCTTTCGACACCAACGCCAAAAGAAAGTTTTCTAACTGTAATAGTTTTATTTACTCCTACACCATTGATAGCAATAATTACACCTTCAAAAGTCTGAATTCTTTCTCTATTTCCTTCGGATACTTTTACGTTAACTTTTACAGTATCTCCAGGACCAAAGGAAGGTAAGTCTTCCTTTAAGAATTCGTTTTCAATGCTTTTTATTAAGTCCATAGTTGCTCCAGATGAGAATTATATAATTAAATTAAGTTTATATGTCTTTTAAATTATTCTTTTTCCATTCATCTATTTTTTGATGATTTCCAGACAAAAGTACCTCTGGTACTTTCTTATTTTTAAAGATTTCAGGCCTTGTGTAGACGGGATAATCAATTTTATTATCTGTAAAAGTTTCACTTTTTAATGATTCAGGATTTCCTAGCACATCTGGGATTTTCCTAATCAACGCTTCTAATAAATACAAAGCTGGCACTTCTCCCCCAGAAACAACAGATTGACCAATTGATATTTCATAATCAGAATGAATTTCTAAAATTCTTTGATCATAACCTTCATATCTACCACATACTAAATTAATTGACTTGTATTCAAGTAATTCACTTATAAGATTTTCATTTAACTGTTGTCCTGATGGGGTTAGAAAAACATTAATATCTGCCTTGCTGGAAGTTATAGCTTTGTCTAATGGTTCTGGCATCAAAACCATTCCTGGACCACCGCCATAGGGAGCATCATCAACTTGTTTATATGTTCCTATGCCAAAATCTCTTAGGTTTGTTGAATTTATAGCTACTAAATTATTTTTTAATGCTTGATTAATAATCCCGGTATTTTTCCATTCTTCAATTAGATTTGGAAATAATGTTATTACATTGTAAGAATTCATCTTTTTTCTAAAGTATTTTTTGTTTCAGTGAATTCTGTATACAGAGTATTTCTCAAAATAGGATTTTTATTTTCAGACTCAATTATTTGAACAAATTGATCTTCAGTTGTTTCTTGCCCATGATCTGCCCCTGAAGCTCTGCTAATGTTTTCATTGATGAGAGTACCTCCTAAATCATTAACTCCAGCATGAAGAAGTTTACCTGCTCCATCATGACCTAATTTAACCCAACTTGCTTGAATGTTGTCTATTGAATTTACAAAGTAAATTCGCGCTAATGAATGAATAAGAACGACTTCATCCCAAGTAGGTCCTGGCATACTTTTGCCTTGTAAGTAAATAGGTGAACCCATATGTACAAAAGGAAGCGGTACAACTTCAGTAAATCCATTTGTTTTGCTTTGAACATTTTTAATTAATGAAAAATGATTAACCCAAGAATCTATATCATCAATATGACCAAACATAATTGTTGCAGTAGATTTTATCCCTAAGCTATGTGCTACTTCCATAACATACGCCCATTGTGAAGAAGTTATTTTATCAGGGCACAGATATTTTCTAACCCTGTCATCTAGTATTTCAGCTGCAGTACCAGGAAGTGTGTTTAGTCCTGCTTTTTTTAATAGACTTAAGTACTCTTCTACACTCAAATCAATAGTTTCTGCACCTTGCCAAATTTCTAAAGGAGTGAAACCGTGAATGTGCATTTCTGGAACAGAAGCTTTTATATCTTCTACCATTTTTAAATAAAACTCTCCCGTATAGTCAGGATGAATGCCGCCTTGTAAACAAACTTCTGATGCACCCATATCATATGCTTCGACAGTTCTTTCAACTACTTCTTGGATATCAATGGTGTATGGTTTTTCTTTCAAATTTAAACTATTAGGACCTTTAGAAAATCCACAGAAACCACATTTGTAATAGCATTGATTCGTATAATTAATATTTCTATTCTTTACATAAGAAACATTATTTCCGTTTTTTAAAAAATTTAACTCGTTAGCAACATTTGCAATATCATTTATTTTTTCTCCTGCGGTATTAAACAATACTCTTAGATCATCATTATTAATTTGATATCCATCTAATACCCTTTTCAATAATGAGTCAATTTCAGAATGGTTGATTTGACTTTTATTGTTAAAGACAAAATTATTTAAATTTGGGATATTTTTCCCACTACCAGGAGACCAACTTGTCTCTTTTCTTCTAAAGCCTCTGACATTTCTAGTTTTTAAGAATCTAAAAAATCTTTCTTTATCAAATTCTTCTCTTGCCTCATCAATAGAAAATACGGGAGAAAGCAAAGTTCGCTCATAGAAATTTAGACCTTCTAGGTTTTGAAGTTCTAATATCTGTTCGGAACTCCAGTCCCTGAGGAGTAAATCTGAAACTCCTGCATTAGCAAATTCAATTGCTTCCTCAATTGTTTCAACGTATGTCGATGTTATAAAACTTGTTTTTGAGTTAATAGATTTAAGGAATTGTAGTTCTGAATTAGTAGAAATTAAAATAGTGTGTGGCTTTAGTCTATCGATAACTTCTAATGCGATTTCAATATTATTTTTAAAAATGTAAATCAATCTTTTCGGATGAAGAGATTTAAACTCCTTCCAGTTTTCATCAGTAACCATCCATACGTCTGAATTTATAGTGATATCCTTTGACACTGTTTGAAATTCCTTATTATGTAAATTATCTGTATTTACTGATACATCGCTTTTTATTAAAAATGTAGAAGTTCCCTCTTTTTTTCTTGAATTTAAATATATTTCGTTGTCGTTATCACATGGTCTGATTCGAAGAAAAGAAATGTTATTGTTCATTGTGTTCTTTTGGATATCCATCTGTATCAATAATATTATTAACTTTTTCAAAAATTTTACTATTTAACCATTCTTTTTTTATAAATTCGGGATAAATGGGTAATCTCTTTTTTAAGACTTGACCTGTACTTGAAATATCTAATTTTAATTTATTTATATTTGGCCATAAATGATCTGGATTTACCCAATCAATAGTTAATGGAGATATTCCACCTAAATCATTAATGCCGCTTTTTAAAAATATTGTTATATCTGGTGAAAGATTTGGTGGAACTTGAAGAGATATATGTGAAGGGGCATAAATTCTAGTTGTGGCAATGATTCTTAAAAATAAATCATTTGTTATTTCAGAATTATTCTTCATTAATGTATTTTTCTTTGCTCTGAAATTTTGTAATATTACTTCCTGAATTGCAGAGTTCTTTTTTACATAATCAATTAAATTTGATATATCATTTACAATTTCTTCTTTTGTTGAGGTTAAACCAAGAAGTAATCCAGTTGTGACTGGATATTTTTCTTCTAATGCATTGTTAAGGGTATCCAACCTTAAATCAATATATTTAGTATCTGTTTTGTAATGAGCTTTTCCCTTATCGTATATATTTTTTGAAAATGACTCAATCATAACCCCACCAGATGGTGAGTGTTTTTTTAACTCCTTTATCTCTTGTTTGCTCATTAAACCAGGGTTGGCGTGAGGGAAAAGATTAAATTTCTCATTTACAACCTTCATAGAACTAATTAAATAATCATGAGTTGAGGAATGGCCTAATTCTTTAAGTTGGGTTAAAGCAAAATCCCATTTGAGCTCTGGCTTATCTCCTAAAGTAAACAAAGCTTCATAGCAACCAGCTTCATCACCAGCTTCTGCTATTGAGATAACCTCTTCTTGATTTAAATAAGTTCCACCCTCTTTTGGAGATTTTACAAATGTACAATATCCACAATTATCTCTACACATTGTTGTTAGTGGAATAAATACTTTAGGACTATATGTAATATTGTCGCCAAAGTAATTTGTTTTCTTCTCAAAAGCATTAGCCAACAGTTCTTCAGTTGAAACTTCTCCAAAGATGGAATCATTAATTTTTCTTGTTAATTCTGTCATAAATAATGGTTTTAAGGTATATTATTAGTTGATTGTAACAACAATTAATCAATAATCTTGTGAGGGTTAATGGCAAATGTTTCTTTAGTTGGCTTTGGAAGAATAGGTAGAGATCTATTTAGGCAAACATTAGGTGATACAGATATAAACATTGTATCTATTTCTGACACTGCTGATAAAGCTAACTTAATTTATTTATTAAAGTACGACTCAATTTACGGAAAGCTAGATGCAGAAATTGAGGAATCTGAAACTGGTATTGTTGTTAATGGTAAAGAAATCATATTTAATTCTTGGAAAAATGGTGACGAAGCAAATTGGGATGAACTAAACACTGACATCGTAGTTCTTGCAACTGGTAGACCAAAGACTAAAGAAGAAGTTGATAAACATTTATCCAAAGGTTGTAAAAAAGTTATCGTTGCCTCAACTCCCGAAAATTTTGAAGATATACAAATATATGTGCCAGGTGCAAACGATGAAGCTATAGATTTAAACTCAAGTGTATTTTCCTTGGGTTCCAATACAGCAAATGCAGTTGCACCTATTCTTAAAGCTTTAGATAGTAAAGTTGGGGTTGAAAGAGCATTTCTCACGACTGTTCATGGATATTCAAATTCAAACCGTTTAGCAGATGTAGCAGGAGAAGGTTTTAGACTTAACAGAGCGGCTGGTGAAAATATTATCCCAAGTATTACAAAGTCTTCTGAGGTAATATCAAATGTTCTTCCATTCATAGAAGGAAAGATAGCTTCATCTTCTATGACAGTACCAATTCCTGACGGAAGTACAGTTGATTTGACAATTGATATCAAAAACGAAACAAGCATTGAAGATATCAATAAAATAATTGAGGATGCTTCCAATTCTGATTTAAAAAACATTATCGGGTTAACATATGATCCAATTGTTTCTTCTGATGTTGTAAGAAGTACACTCTCGGGTTTAGTGGACGGGTTAGCAACAATGGGTATTAATAATAAAAAAATTAAACTCATTATTTGGTTTGATAATGGTTGGGGTTATGCAGCTAGAATTGTCGATACGGTGAAAAAGCTCGGTCAGGTGTTATAAATGGGTAATGTAGCAATAAATGGTTTTGGAAGAATTGGACGTTCTATATTAAGAATAATTGTTGAAAATAATTCTGATATAAATGTTGTTGCAATTAATGACCTCGGTAATTATGAAAATCTTGCATATCTTTTGAAACATGATTCTGTAATGGGCATTTTGGATAGTGATGTACAAGTTGATGGAGACAATCTTTTAGTTGGAGATAGAGTTATTAAACTTACCTCAATAAAAGATCCCGCTGAGCTTCCATGGAGCGAATTAGATGTGGATGTTGTAATTGAATCAACTGGAATTTTTAGAGATAATGAATCCCTTAATAAACACATATCTGCTGGTGCTAAAAAAGTATTACTTACTGTACCACCCAAAGATGAAATTGACGCAACAATAGTTTTAGGTGTAAATGACAATGACTTGAAGCCAGATGATAAAATTGTCTCTAATGCATCATGTACTACAAACTGTTTAGCACCGATAGCTAAAGTACTGGATGATAATTTTGGAATCAAATCTGGTCTTATGACCACAGTACATGCATACACTAACGATCAAGCACTAGCTGAAACAACACATAGTGACTTTAGGAGAGGCAGAAGTGCTACCCAAAATATAATTCCTACTTCAACAGGCGCAGCTAAAGCAGTTGGTATGGTTTTACCTGAATTAAACGGTAAATTAGATGGGATGGCAATGAGAGTTCCTGTGCCAGATGGAAGTGTAGTTGATTTAGTAGTGGAATTAGAAAAATCTGTTTCTATAGATGATGTAAATAAAGCTGTTAAGGAAGCTGCAGATAACGAACTGAAAGGTATTTTAGAGTACTCTGAAGTTCCTCTTGTATCTACCGATATATTAAATAATCCACATTCAAGTATTTATGATGCATCTTCGACACAATTAATAGATGAAAATCACGTCAAAGTTGTATGTTGGTACGACAACGAATGGGGTTACTCAAATAGAGTTGTAGATCTTATTGGAAATCTATTAAATAATGGATAACAATCTTCCAATCGCTCCGGAAGCAATTGGAAATTATGTAACATATAAAAAAATTGGAAACTATGTTTACACATCTGGACATGTACCTATTACAGAACAAAAAAAATATATAGGAAAGGTACCGACAGAAATCTCAATAGATGAAGCCTATAAAGCCGCAAAGTTGTGTGCTGAACTTACTATTGCAACAATTAAAAAACATGGGTCTATTGAAAATTTGCAACCTGTAAATGTTATTGGTTTTGTAAATGCTAATGAAGGTTTTGGAGACCACGCAAAAGTCCTCAATGGATTTACAGATAAACTTTCAGAGTACTTTAGTGAAAAGTCGACACGATCAGCTGTAGGTGTTGCTAGTTTACCGTTAAATGTATGTGTAGAAGTACAGTGTGTTTTTATCGATGGGTAAATTAATAGGAATATCCACTGGTCTTAAAAATGTAGACATGGCACCTGGTAATATTCCATGCGTTGTTATTAATAGTGATTTTGTTAAAGCATGTAACAACTATGGAAATACTGCTGTTATCTTTGGGCCACAAGAAAATTTAGAATTGATAGACGTATCAAAATTTGATGCAATAGTAATTTCTGGTGGTGGTGATATTAACCCAAATATCTATGGAGAAGAAAAACTCGAAAAAACAATAAGAATTTCAAATAATAGGGATAGCACTGAATTGGCAATGTTTAAATCTGCAGAAGAACATAATATAAAAACTCTTGCTATATGTAGAGGACATCAATTATTAAATGTTTATAAAGGTGGGACACTTTATCAAGATCTCAAAGATAGTGGATTTAGTCAAATTGACCACGATAAACCATTTGATGACGCACGTTCACATGTTCATGATGTAAATATAGAAAGTAACTCAAAATTATATAAAATAATTCAAGAAAATGAGATACAAGTCAATTCAATTCATCATCAGGCAATAAACAAAATTGGTAATGACTTACAAATAACTGCTAAATCATCTGATGGTGTTATTGAGGGTGTAGAGGTCACAAATGGTTGGAATGCTATAGGAGTGCAATGGCATCCTGAAAACATGCTTGAAGATAATGTAAGCATAAAATTGTTTGAATGGCTAAATAGTTAAGCTACTGTCCAACAAAGTTAAGTTATCGTTTTCATAAATAAAAAAATTACTGTTGTAAGGGACACTCATTTCTATACCACTAATTTTGAGAAAATATATATTATTTAACACCTCATAACTTAACAACTTGTAATTATTGCCTTTTAATTCTTGCCCTATAAAAAAACCAGGCCAAGGTAATTTATTTTCATTAAGAAATGTATCAAGTAAGTCTCTATTAATTTTTACATCCATATTTCTTAAATTACTAATTGATTCAATCGTGTCATAAGATTTGAATTTTATTAAATTTCGATTTTTTAAATGTTTTTTAAATTCCTCAACAACAAAATTTACACCTTCAATTTGTAATGTAATTTCTTTTAAATCAAAATTGCGAAAAAAATATTCAATATTTATATATTGAAAACCTTTTAAGGAATGTGGTTTACCTAACTTACCTACAATAAAATAGTTTTGATTAGTCAATAAATTCTACAGAAGATTGTAAGCCTTCTTCATCAGCTGCAGCTTGTGCAACAGTTCTGATTGCTCTTGCGACTCTTCCTCTTTTACCAATGACTCTTCCCATATCATCTGGTGAAGTTCTAACCTCTATAGTTACATTTTCATCATCAGAGTCTGCAACATCAACTTTTACAGATTTAGTATCTTCTACAATCTGATTAACGATGTACTCAACAACATTTTTAACAATTGTACCTGAAGCCATTATTCTTCTTCCTTATCAGAAGATTCTTCAGAAGTTTCATTGTTATTTTCTTCGTCTAAATTTTCTTCTTGTTGTTTTTTATTAGCTTTTGAACTGCTTTTAATTTTTTCTTCAGGAGCTTGTGGTATGGAAACAACCTCTCCTTTAGTCGAACGCCATTGTGCCCATGCACCTGAAATTTCTAATATTTTTTGTGCCCTTTCAGAAGGTTGTGCTCCTTTATCTAACCAAGCAACAGCTTTGTCTACATCAATTTCAACCATAGAAGGGTTATGATGTGGATTGTAATAACCTAAATCTTCTATAAATTTGCCATCTCTTGGTGAACGAGAGTCAGCAACAATCACACGGAACGTTCTATTTTTTTTCTTACCTCTTTGAGCAAGTCTTATTCTTACAGGCATTAATTTCCTTTATTTAAATTGCAATACATTATCTTACATGAAGTGAGACATAAAATGTACATTAAATAGATTAACTTCTTCATAAAAATAACTAGAAAAGATTTAATGTTTTGCTAACCTAATTTTGATGCAAGTAATTGAAATTTCACATCCTTTAAAAGATCACTATCTAACAATAATTCGAGACAAGGAAACAGATTTTGAAAATTTTAGAGAATACTCCTCTAAATTGTCATATCTGCTTTTTATTGAAGGTACAAAAAACATATCAACAAAAGTAAAACCTATAGAGACTCCTTTAACCAGTATTGATGGTTTAGAAATTGAAAATGAGAATGTTGCTATTGCAGTTTTAAGAGCAGGTTTAGGTCTTGTTGATGGTGTCAAGAACCTACTACCTAGTACTTCATTTGGATACATCGGAGTTCAAAGAAATGAAGAGACAGCTACTCCTGAGTATTATTACGAGAATTTACCAAACTTAGAAAATAAAAATGTTTTTATTCTAGAACCTATGCTTGCTACTGGTGGTTCTCTTTCATTTGCAATAGACAAGGTCAAAGAACACAATCCTAAAAGCATAATTGCTTTAACAGTTATTTCTGCTCCAGAAGGTATTGAAAGATTGAAAAAGGAACACAGTGACATTACCTTAGTAACTGCAAAAATAGATGAAAAACTTAATGAGAATTGGTACATAGTTCCTGGACTAGGTGATATGGGAGACAGGCTTTTCGGAACAACCTAATGAAAAGATGTTTTCTTGTTGTAATAGATTCTTTAGGTGTTGGTGAAGCACCAGATGCAAAACAATATGGAGACGAAGGTGTAAATACACTTGGTAATGTCGCAAAACATGTTCAAGGTGTTGATTTACCCACTTTTGATAAATTAGGTTTTGGAAAGATTACTAATGTTTTAGGACTAGGCACTGAGCATGCAGCAACTGTTGGTAGGCTTTCTGAAGTATCTATAGGAAACGACTCAACCACAGGACATTGGGAAATTGCAGGTTTAATAACAACAAAGGAATTTGAAACATTTCCAGATGGATTTCCTCATGAACTTATCAGCAAGATAGAAGATGAAATTAATTTTAAATTTATTGGGAATATTCATGCTTCAGGTACTGAAATTATTAAAGACCTTGGTGAACAACACATTCAAACCAAAGAACTTATTTTATACACATCTGGTGACTCAGTTTTTCAAATAGCTGCCCATGAAGAAATATGCAGTCTTGAAGAGCTTTATAGAATTTGTGAGATCTCTAGAAAGCACTGTAATCAATACAATATAGGAAGGGTCATCGCTAGACCATTTAGAGGTCCTATTAACGCTTTTGAACGAACTTATGATAGGAAAGATTTTGGAATGAATCCACCTGGAGAAACACTACTAAGTTATGTATCAAAAAATAATTTAAAAACTTACGGAATAGGAAAGATTTCTGATTTGTTTGGTACTGAATTTCTTAGTAGTTATGTCCATACTGAAGGCGATCAAAATGGTATTGACTGTTTGTTAAAAGAAGTTGAGTCCGGAGATAATGATTTTACTTTTGTTAATTTAGTAGACCTAGATATGTTGTATGGTCACAGAGAAGATCCAGATGGTTATTACAAAGGTTTACAAATAATCGATAAAGGTGTAGAAAAAGTTATTGAATTATTAAACGAAAATGACTTGCTTATTTTAACTGGAGATCACGGTACAGATCCAACAGATGGAAAAACTGACCACTCAAGGGAATATGTTCCATTTGTTGCGTATAAAAATAATGGTAAAGCAAATTATATTGGCGATGTTGAAGGCTTTGCAAATATAGCCTCTACTATTTCAGAATTTTTTAATTTAGAAAATATATTCCCTGGTAAAAGCTTTTTAAATCAAATATAGATTATTAATCTGTAAACATATGATTGAAAAAATAAACGAAGCTAAAGACTTTATAAGTACTTTTACCAATAATAAAAACATAGATACGATGATTGTTTTAGGTTCGGGAATGGGGGGCTTTGAGGATAACTATGAACCATTAAGCCAAGTAGATTACTCAGATATTCCTAATTTTTTAACTCCATCAATTGAAGGACATGCCGGTAAATTGTCTTTAGTGTCCATTAATAATAAATTAACTGCAATTTTGTCAGGAAGAGCACATTATTATGAAGGATACCCTATCCAAGACCTCGTAATTCCTATTAGAGCTTTTTCATTGCTTGGTGTAAAAAATCTTGTACTAACAAATGCAGCTGGTGGTATATCAGATAATTATGTTCCGGGAGATATAATTTCAATCACGGACCATATAAATTTAACCGGAGATAATCCATTAATTGGCAAGAACCTTGATACATTTGGTCCAAGATTTCCAGATATGTCTGAAGTTTATAGTAGAAATTTCTTAAAACTTGCCGAAAAGGTATCAGAAAATCATTTTGAATTTAAGACAGGAATCTATGCATGGTTCACGGGACCATCGTACGAAACGCCCGCAGAAGTTCAATATGCAAAAAATATTGGAGCTGACTTAGTTGGGATGTCTACTGTTCCAGAAGCAATAGTTGCTAAACATGCTGGTATGGAAATCAGTGCTTTTTCTCTAGTTACAAATCTTGCAGCAGGAATAAGTAAAGATCCACTAAACCATGAAGAAGTTGTTGAAATTGCTGATAAGTCAAAACAAAAACTACAAGGGTTTATGAAGGAATTTTTATCTGAATTAAATTCAGATAATTAAAAACATAAATTAATATATAGATATGAAAATTGCAGTTTGTGCTAAACAAATTCCTGATCCAGCAAATGAAGTTACCTACAGTAATGGAACAATTGAAAGACCTGAAGAACAAGTCTTAGATGATACCGACAGATATGGAATTGAAGTTGCTCTCCAGTTAAAAGAAAAATTTGATGCAGAAGTCACAATAATTTCAATGGGACCATCTGGAACACAGAAAGGTCTTCAACAAGCACTTCAAATGGGAGCAGACAAAGCTGTATTTGTTGATGACGAATCCTTAAAGGGTGCGAACTCATTAATGACTGCAAATGTTCTTAGTGAATTAGCAAAGTCTCTGTCGGCAGATATTGTAATATTTGGCACTGAATCCACAGATGGTTATTCTGGCACGGTTCCACAGCAAGTTTCAAGATATCTTGACTTAGAATGTATTTCATATGTAAAAGCAGTTGAAATTAATGATAACGTTACTTTAACTAGACAGACTGTAGAAGGCTCTGAAAAATTAAATATGCCTGAAAAATGTGTTATATCTGTAACTGCAGGTGGGGTTGAACCAAGATACCCAAACTTTAAAGATATTATGGCAGCTAAGTCCAAACCAATAGAACAGGTTTCAATCAGTGACTTAACCATTAACACAACTCAGAATCTTGAATTCATAGATATTGAAACAGTCGAAAATTCTAAATCCGGTGAGAAAATTATTGATGAAGGTGAAGCCTATCAAGAAATTGTAAACAAATTGAAAGAGTTAAAAGTAATATGAAAACTTTAATAATTGGTGAAATTATAAACGACAACCTAAGTTCTGGAACTTTGGAAATATTAGGCAAAGCAAAGTCCTTAGATTTAGATGTTCAAGTTGTAACTGTCGGTAGTGATGAAAATCCATCAATCGGGCTTGATCTTTGTAAACAAACCTATCTCAAAAGGCAAAATAATTCATTAAATTTATCAAAAGCTGCAACAAAAATTTCTGAAATAATTAAAAATGAGGAAATCAGTTTAATTCTTGGATCTTCAACATACGTGTGTAGGGATTTAATTTCATTTTTGTCTGTAGATTTAAACAGTAGTCCAGTATCAAATGTTATTGATTTTGATGTCGCATCAGGAAATGTATCTACCGTCAATTCTATAAATGGTGGAGAAAGTTTATACAAAACAAAAATTAATTCAGATCAAGCACTATTACTAATAAGACCAAAAGCATTTGATCCTGTTGAGGTAAATTTTAATGACGATTTTGAAACTATTGACTTAGACGGCAGCGATTTAGAAGTTTTTGATATATTTATTGAAGAAAAATCTGGTCCACAGCTTGAAGATTCTAAAGTTGTCATATCAGCTGGTAGAGGCATGGTCGACAAAGAGAATTTAGAATTAATTGAAACTTTAGCTTCAAAATTGAATGCAGCTATTGGTGGTACTAGAGCAATAGTTGACGCTGGTTGGATGCCCTATTCACAACAAGTAGGACAAACAGGAAAAACTGTAAAGCCAGATGTATATATTGCATGTGGAATTTCTGGAGCAACTCAGCATCAAGTTGGTATGAAAGATTCAAAATTTGTGATAGCTATTAATAAGGATGAGGAAGCTCCTATTTTTCAATTAGCAGATTTAGGCATAGTCGGTGACACGCTAAGTGTTATACCTAAATTGAACGACAATATTTAATCTTTAAACTGAATTTTATTATTGTACGGGAGCACATCGTCGAATTTATATTTTTCAAAACTGTCCTTGTGAACAACAATTACATCCTCAACACCAAACTCTGACATTCGCTGCCTGGAAACACCACAAGGAAATATTGCTTCTTCATCTGCATCAATACATGCTACAGCTAATATATCAATTTTTGTTTCACCTTCTGAAATGGCTTTGAGTACAGCTACATCCTCTCCACAAACAGTTGCTGGATAGGATACATTTTCTATATTGCAACCTGTATATACATTTCCTGAATCTGTAATAAGTGCTGCTCCAACTCTAAAATTTGAATATGGTGCATAAGCTTTTTTTGCAGTATCTCTAGCTAATTGTGCTAGTTCTTGATCGTTCATGATTTGTTTATCAATTCTTCAAAATCTGCTTTAGTTTTTGTAAACACTCTTGATCCAGAGCCTGGCTCCATAGTGACCCCATATAAAACATCACCAGCATGCATAGTCTGCTGTTGGTGTGTAACAATAATATATTGAGCATCTCCCTTTACATGCTTTAATAAGTTAATCATTCTATGTAAATTAGCATCATCGAGTGCAGCTTCAACTTCATCAAGTATATAAAAAGGGCTTGGGAATGACTTAAATATAGAGAACAAGAATGCTATTGCAGCTAAAGATCTTTCCCCACCAGATAATAAACTTAATTTTTTAACCTTTTTGCCTTTAGGTTGTACCGAAATATCAATTCCAGTTTCTAAAATATTTTCTTTATCTGTGAATGACAAAGATCCTTTTCCTCCAGGGAACAAAGTTTCAAATATTTCAGAAAAATGTACTGAAATTGAATTAAATGAAGACTCAATTCTAAATGATATTTCATTTTCAATTTCTTTAATGTGTGAATTCAATTCTTTTTTGGCTAAATTTAAGTCTTCTATGTTTCCTGTTATTTCTTCATGTCTTGAATTTAAGGTTTCAAAATCTTCTTTAGCTAAATAATTTACTGTACCTATATTTTCTAATTGAGTTTCATAATTTTTTATTTCATTTTCTAAAGTATGTTGAATCAATCCATCAGTTTGTACATGAACAAGACTTTCGTCATTCAAACCATAAATATTTTTTAATGTAGAAAAATGAGATGATGTAGAAACTTGATTTTCAGATAGTTTAATTACAACTGCGGTTTTTTCCTCTTTTATATCAAAATAATTTTTATTTAACTGTTCAATTTCTGAATCGATTTTCTGAATTTTTTTATTAGTATTTCCATACTTATCATCAAACTCTTCAGATTTTTGAGCTAATAAATTACTAGTTTTATTTGTAAATGTAATAAAGTCTTTTATTTCAGAAACAAGCTTTTCTAAATCTGATTTTGAAGTGGCATTTTTAGTAGATGAAATTTTTTCTTTTTCATTAAGAAATTCATTATTTTGTTCCGTAAGATTTTTGATTCTTTCTTGAGAAGTAACTAATTGGTTAGAAATTGAAGTTATTTGATTTTCTAAATTTTCAATCTGTTTTTCTAAATCAATCTTCTGATTATTTATATCAATTTTGAACTCTTCATTTTGATTAATTCCAGAAAGCAATACTTCTTTTTGACTTAATTCTCTTTCCATAGATTCATTCTTAGAAGTTATTTGATCTATTTTTTCTTTTGATGAGTTAAATTCCCTATTCAAGATATTTTGATGAAAAGTAACATATTCATCTTTTGAATGAGTATTAAATTCAGTGCTTTTAATATCATTATTAAATTTCTGTAAAAGGTCTTCTGAATTTTTAACATCGCTCTCCCACTTACTAAGCTCAAGATTTAGTACTCCTAAATCTTGTGATGTTTCAGATATGTTCTTTTGTAATGACTTAATTTCATTTTCTAGCAAAGCTTCATTTACTTCTTTTGATGCAGAAGACTTCTTAATAACAGACTCGAGTTGAGTTTTTAAATCATCATAAGTTGATTGAAGATTCTTTAATGAATATTGTTTAGACACCAACTGATTAGAAAGCATATTTATTTGATCTGAATTTTGATCTATTTTTTTTGAAATTTTATTAATTTGCTCTATATTCCTAAAATCTTCACGTTCTAAATTATCTTTTCTTTCATTTGCCACTTGAGCAATTGATCTTAATTGTTCAGTAACATTGTTAATTTTTGAAGAATATTCTTTGAATGTAGAGCCAATGGAAACTCCATCGCCAAGTTCATTATTTATTCTAAGTTTTTCTTTTTTCAAATTTTCAACTTTTAACTCAATAGAATCAATTGAATTTGAAAGTTCATTTTCTTTAATTTTTAAATCTTCATATTCATTTTGAAATTTTCTATAAAGCAAAGTATGTAGTTTTATATTTCTATCTTTTAATTGATTTGTTACATCTTCATGAAGCCTTGCCTGCTCAGCTTGTTCCTGTAGAGGCTTGAGTTGTTTTCTAATCTCACGTAAAACATCTTTAGCTCTTTTGATTTCTTTATCACCAGATTCAATTCTCTTAAGCGCTTTTTCTTTTTTCGACCTTAAAGGTAAAATTCCTGAAGCTTCTTCAATTGTTAATCTGTGATCCTCAGGCTTTGAATTCAATATTTCAGCGATTTGACCTTGTGAAATTATGATATGTTGCTGTTTACCTATACCTACGTCACTTAAAAACTCTTGAATATCTAACAATCTGCAATTTAAGCCATTCATAAAGTATTCAGAAGTACCATCTCTAAACAGTTTTCTTCCTATGGAAATTTCACTATTTCCGTTAAATTTTTGTTCATCAACTTCGAAATTTAAATAGACTTCAGCAAATCCTTTTTCTGATAATTTTTCAGTACCTGCAAATATTACATCTTCCATCTTGTTAGTTCTAAGAGTGGCGGGGCTTTGGGTTCCCAATACCCAAGATATTGCATCTACTACATTTGACTTGCCGGAACCATTAGGTCCAACAATAACATTTACTTCGTCTGATAATTGAATAGTTGTCTTTTCTGCAAAAGACTTGAACCCATTAATATCTAATGATTTTAAATACATTTATTACCCTGTTGTTACTTATATATTAGTAATAATTGGATTAAATTTCTTATTTTTGAATTTTTTTTAAACTACTTCTATTTCTACAGCACGCGTATTTTGCCTGTTAGATGTGTATATATTATCAAGATATTCAAAAGGCTTTTTATTTATCCAGCCATTTGAATATAAAAAATAAGACGCAGCCAAATCTACTCCTCTTTTGCTACCGTCTGTACAGTTAAATATAAAGGATTCGCTATTATCAGTAACAAACAATACTCCTTCTGCACCTGATTTTGCTAAAAGTTTTCGTTCTGAATTTATTATTATATTTGTATCCGTTCTATTTTCGCCACCTATTATTTCTGGATGAGCTAAATAAGCTTGAAATACTTTATTCCAAGATTCAGCACTTCGAGTTTTTTGCATAAATTTTATAGAGTTTAAAAAATTTGTTACATTTAAATTTATTGCTGGCAGACCACATCCATCAATACCAAATCCAATATCTTCATTTTCAAATATTTCGATAAAGTACTGCTTTGTGATTTCTTGGGTTTTATGAGTTAACTCATAATAATTACTGCTATCAACAGATAATAATTTAGAAAATATCAACATTGATAAATGCTTGCCAGAACAATTGTTGTGCAACTTGGTGTATTTCTCACCTAAAACTAACAAATTATCTGCAGTTTCATCATGAAAAGGTCGCTGAGGCCCACAAATTATGTTATTTAAATCAACTTTAAATTTTTTTGCTGTTTCTCTTAATAATTCTAAATGCTCAACTTGACCAGAATGTGATGCTGCAAACAATGCTATCTCTTCAGAAGTAAATTCAATATTTTGATTTGATGCCTCTAGCAATAAAGGGATCACTTGCATTGGTTTGACTGAAGACCTAGGAAAAAAATAATCGTCATATTGTTTTTTGTTTGAGTAAAGATTTACTTCATGAGAAGATTCTATAGAACCATCCCTATATAAATTAACTGTTAATTTATTATCTTCTGACATTTTTTACACACATAAGTAGCTCTAGAATCTATAAATATCTTATCAATTTTATTTGAACATGAAAAACACTTATCTTTTGCATAAATATACAAATTATTTTGGTTGTTACCATATACACCTTGTGGTAGAACATAAGTCATATCACTTAAGGTTGTTCCATTGTTTTTAATAGCCTTTTTTAAAACTTTCTTTGTATATGAAAATATATCATTCCAATTTGTGTCTTGTAATTTAAAAGATAATGAATGTGGATGTATGCCAGCAAGAAATAAAATTTCATTAACATAAATATTTCCAAGTCCGCTTATATTTTTTTGATTTAGTAAGAATTTTTTAATACTCGTCGAACTTTTTTTTGCTTTATTCATTACAAAGATTTTATCTAGTTTTGACAATGAAAGTGCGTCTGGACCTAATATGGAAAATTGTTTATTTGCTAGATCATTTTTAAGAATCTTTATATATCCAAACTTTCGAATATCATCATAAAGCAAAACGTCTTCATCAAAAAAAAATATACCGTGTGTATGTTTATTTTTTAAACCATTTAGATCTAATCTTCCACTCATTCCTAAATGAAAAAAAATAGAATTGTTTTTAAAGTTAAATTGTAAAATCTTTCCTTTTCTATATATCTCAAGCAAAACTCCTAAGTTTCTAGGATTGACAGTGTTAAATCTATTTATTCGTTGATCAAATATTTTATATTTTTGTAATTTCTGATTTATTAAAGAATTTTTTAAAACCCTTCGTATAGATTCAACTTCTGGTAATTCAGGCATCTAACTTTGCTAAAGCATCTTTTGCAGCAGATTGTTGAGCACTTTTTTTAGATTTTCCATCTCCAGCGCCAATTACTTCATCATTTAATAAAACTTCAGATGAAAAATTTTTATTATGGTCAGGACCATGTGAACTATCTTGATAGATTACTTTTAACCCTTTTTTAGCAAAGTATTCTTGTAATCTTGTTTTGTAATCTTTTTGTCCAGGATTTTGAGATAAGTCCTTTATGCTTGGATAAATAAATTTTGAAACAAAATCATTTACAGCTTTTAGACCACCATCAAAATATAAAGCAGCAATTAAAGCTTCCAGAGCATCTTCAATAATTGAATCTTTATGTCTTCCTCCAGTTGAATCTTCTGCTGAGCCTAAATAAAGATACTTACCAATGTTTATTTTTTTTCCAAGTTCAACAAGATAAAACTGATTAACAGCGCTCGATCTAATTTTGGTAAGACTTCCTTCGTCCAATTCTGGATAATTTTCAAATAAATATTCAGTTAGATCAAAATCTAGTATTGCATCACCAAAAAATTCATACCTTTGATTTGATTGTAAGTCCGGATACTCATCTAAATATGATTTGTGGGTTAAAGCAATTTTTAAAAAAGTTATATTTTTAAATTTGTATCCAATATTCTTTTCTAAATCTTTTAAATTACTCATAACTCTTTGATGGCATCAGAAAACTTACCAATAAAATCTTTGTTGATGGATTCATTTGTATATTGAATACCATTCATAATTGCTTCCTGCTTAGATGAACCATGGCCAATTGTTACTAAACCATCGACGCCTAATAAGTAAGAAGCATTTGTTTTATCAGGGTTTAATTGATCCTTCACAGGTTTTAAAGCTTTCTTGACTGATGGTAAAAAAGGTTTAAATAGATTTTGTTTTAGAGAGGCAGATATTAGGTTTTGCTGAAGTTTTGCAGTTCCTTCTAAAGTTTTTAACACTACATTACCTGTAAATCCATCAGTAACAAATACATCAACTTTATTAGTTGCAAAATCTCTACCTTCTACATTTCCAACAAAATTTAAAGAACTTGAATTTAAAAGTTTAAAGGCAGATTTTTCAAGTTCTCTACCCTTAGACTCTTCTTCGCCGTTATTTAAAAGTCCTATTTTCGGAGATTCAATGTCAAAAAGAGCTTCAGCAAGCTTTGATCCCATGACTGCAAATTGATAAAGGACTTTAGGTTTAACATCTAAACTTGCACCTGAGTCAAGTAATATCACACTTCTTTCAATAGTTGGCAAGACTGAAGCAATTGCAGGTCTAATTACACCTCTTTGCTTTCCCAAAATTGTAATTGCACTTATTAGGGTTGCTCCAGTAGATCCCGCAGAAAATACTGCCTCAACCTTTTTTTCTTTTAATAATTGCATACATCCATTTATAGATGCTTCTTTTTTGGACCGTACAGCTTTAAGTGGATCCTCGTCCATTGAAATTACCTGAGGAAAATGGTAGACAGGTATTTCTGTTGATCCTAGATAAGGTTTGATTAAATTTTCGTCACCACACAGTACGACATTGACGCCATTTTCCTTTGCTTTAATCGCACCTTTAACAATTTCTACAGGTGCTGAATCACCACCCATTGCATCTACGGCAATAGTATTCATAATTTTTTTAGCTTACTTCAGGTTCTTTGACTTGTCGACCGTTATAAGTTCCATCTGTAGGATTAACCCTATGTGACTGTTTTGCAACACCAGTCTCTGGGTCAACTACAAAATGCGGTTTTGAAACTTTATGAGTAGCTTTTCTACGTCTAGTTCTAGATTTAGACATTTTTTTCTTTGGCACTGCCATGGTTATATTCCTTTCAAACTACAAATCTAGCTGACTTAGAGAAGAAAATGGACTTTCTTTTGAATTTTTTTCATTGTGATTACAGCTTAAATTATTTTTGTTTATACCACAAAATGAGCAAAGCCCCTTACATTTTTGTGAACATACAAAATTTATGTCCATTTTTTCGATAATTATTTCAGAAATAAAAGGTGATAAGTCAAAATATTCATCATCATAATTTATTTCATAGTCGTTATCTTCTTTTATATTCAAAGTTGTTGAAAAGGAACTTCTATCTTCATTATTTGAAGCCGTTAAACATCTCCCGCAATTGCTTTGATATCTGAAATTAACATCAATTGAAAAAGAAAGCCTATCTTCAATTAATTCAATTTCTGATTGGAATTTAATTTGTTCATTTTCATCAATAAAATTATTACCAAAATTTATTGGAAATGTGCCTTCATTGTCGAATTGTATTTTATCTTTTGAAGAGATTAGGTCAATTGACTTAATCTTGGTATTTAATTTCATTTTATGGTTTTTCTATATCGCGTGGTTGTCTAAGTTTCGTTCTCTCTTGATCTAAAAAATCTTTTAACTGATTAATTTTGCTTTGAATTTCTTCCATTTTACGATCTACTGAATCTTCAATATTTGCTCTATAAGATTGAGCTTCAAGTTCAGTTTGCTTGATTATTGCATTGGCTTCAATAACTGCTTCTTGTAAAACATATGATTCTTGAATAAGTTTTTCAGATTCACGCCTAGCTTCTTCAACAATCTCTTTTGAATCATCTTTAGCCTTGGTAATAAACGATTCCTGTTCTCTTACAATCCATCTTGCAGTTCGAAGTTCTACAGGAATTGTGTCAATTATTTCATCTATATTGTTTATAATTTCCTTTTTATTGACTCTTCCAGTAAGGGAATTCGATTCGAGACTTGCCCTTAGGTTTTCTAATTTATCAACTATGTCAATTCTGACATTTCCTTTTGCAATATCTTCAAAATTAATTTCTGCTTCAGGCATTGTTCATTCTCTCTAAAACATAATCAGGAACCAAAGATTTAATGTCTCCACCGTATGAATGAATTTCTTTCACCATGGAACTTGATAGGTATCCATATTCAGGAGAAGAAGGTATGAATATTGTTTCAAATCCTTTTAAAGTCGAGTTAGCTTGTGCCATTTGAAATTCATAGTCAAAATCTGTCATAGCTCTTAATCCTTTGACAATAGCATCAACCGACTCTGATGTGGCAAAATCAACTAATAAACCTTCAAAACTTTTTACTTTGACATTAGTTTTTTCATTACAAATTTTTTCAAGCATTTCTGATCTTTCCTCTGGTGTAAATAAAGATTCCTTTGAGGGATTAACAACAACTCCAACAATAATCTCACTAAATATTTCAGAACATCTATTTATAACATCAATATGTCCATTAGTAGGTGGGTCAAATGAACCAGGAATTAAAATTTTCATATTCTCCTCAATATAAGAATTTTACTTTGCCCATAGTTTTTTTCCCTGTGTAATTCATAATTTTTTGAAAACTTTACATCCTCAGAAGCTTTATGTCTATGAATAATTAAAAGCCCACTATCATTTAAAATATTCTCTATGATTAAAACTTCTTGATCAACTTGATTTGTATCAAGTTCAAAAGGAGGATCATAAAAAATTAGATCATATTTGTTAATAGAGTTTTGAATAAAAGAATTAACAGGAGAATTAACAACACTTAGATTACTTGACATATTTTCAACGTTTTTCTTAAGTATTAAAATGCATTCTTTAGAGAGCTCAACAAATGTAACATAATTTGCTTTTCTACTTAATGCTTCAATGCCTAAACTTCCAGAACCAGAATATAAATCAAGAACATCTTTTTCTTCAACCATGAACTGAATTGAGTTAAAAATTGCTTCCCTAACTCTACTCATCATTGGTCTTGTATCTGTGTTGTTAATTGTTTCAATCTTTTTAGACTTGTAAATACCTGCCAAAACTCTCATGTAGTACCATCTGCTTGAAAATAATTCGGAAATAATAATTTTGCTTCTTCAAATACTTTATTCGAAGAATTTAAACTATTGATATCATCATAAATTTCTTTGGATTGAATAAGTAAACCATAATCAAAACGTAAATCAGCAATTTTTAAATCAGACCTACCTGATTGGTTTTTACCAGTTACCTTTCCTTCACCGCGAATTTCTAAATCTATCTCTGATAATTTAAATCCATCACTCATTGTTGATATAGCCTCTAATCTTTTCACACCTTCTTCACTGATAGTGCTGAGAGATTTTTTATTCGTAATGTGAAAAATACACTCTGATTGTTTTTCTCCTCTACCTACTCTTCCTCTGAGCTGGTGCAGTTGATTAAGACCAAATCTTTCTGCGCTTTCAATAATCATTAGAGAGGCATTAGGAATGTCTATACCAACCTCTATAACTACAGTAGAGACAAGTATGTCTATAGAGCCCTCCTGCATTGATCGCATTATATTTTCTTTTTCCTCATAAGACATCTTTCCATGTAAAAGAACGACCTTATATTCATTAAACTTTTTAGAATATTCCAAAAAAACTTTTTCTGCTGCCTGTATATCAGAAGACTCACTCTCTTCTATGTAGGGACAGACTACAAATATTTGCGAATCAGCATCTAAATGTTTAGAACACTTTTCAAAAACTTTCTCATTGTCTTTTTTTAAACCACTATATAAATGTGAAATAATTGGCTTTCTGCCTGGAGGTAATTCATTAATTGAGGATATCTCTAAGTCACCATATATAGATAAAGCAGTGGTTCTTGGTATTGGAGTTGCAGTCATGACAAGTTGGTCGGGAGTTATTTCTGAATCTGAAATTAATTTTTTTCTTTGGTCAACACCAAATCTCTGTTGCTCGTCAATAATTACAAGTCCTAAATTACTAAAAAATACTTTGTCTTGAATTAAGGCATGAGTACCTATATATAAGCCAGGCTTACCATCAGATATATTATTCATTACTTCGCTTCTATCTTTGACAGAGGAAGTAAGAAAATTAATCTCTACATCTGAATTTTTTAAAAATGCATTTAATGAATTTAAATGTTGTTCAGCCAATACTTCAGTTGGAGCCATTAGTGCCACTTGGTAACCGGAATTTATTACAGCATATATAGAAATTGCAGCCACAACTGTCTTTCCTGAGCCAACATCGCCTTGAAGAAGTCTTTTCATGGGATAATCATTTTTTAAATCTTCTAGAATCTCTTTATAGGCTTTTGTTTGAGATTCTGTAAGTTGAAATGGTAAGTCTGCAACAAAAGTGTCTATTAATGAATTTTCAAAAATATATTTTGGCCCTTTGTTTTTATTTTTAAATTCAGATTTTAAATTTTCAAATATAGAACGTAAATATATAAATTCATCAAGAGCAAGCCTTTCTCTTGCTTTTTGGAATTCTTCAATGGTTTTAGGGAAATGAATTGATTTAAAACTTTCAGTTCTAGAAAAAATTGAATTTTTATCTACAACCTCACTAGTAAGCATGTCTTCAATTCCAGGTTCAAACTCTTCTTTAGGTGTATCAATGATTGACAATGCGTCTTTTATTGCTTTTCTTATTACACCACTAGATACACCATCAACTTTTGGATATATAGGAATTAAAGATCCCGTCTCGCTCAGTTCATCTATATCAGCAAATTTTTCAATTGTGGGATTTTTAAATTCTATTGATCCAGTTTTTTTAATTTCAGGCTTTCCAGAAAGAGCAACGTCTTCACCCTCTTTAAATCTGGATTCTATATATTGAGGTCCAAACCACTTTGCTTTTACCAAGCCTGTACTGTCTTTTATTGAAAGCGTCGTTATCCTTAATCTTGATTTAGTTGTAAATACTGAAACATTACTGATCGTACCAATCATTGTTACTTCTTTATCAATATCTGATTGATCAATTTGATTTATTGTTTTTATTTTTGATCTATCAATGTGTTTTCTTGGATAAAATCTAATTAAATCGGTAATGGATGATAAATTACTCTTTTTAAGATTTGAATATCTTTTCTCACCAAATCCTTTTAAAGAATCTAACTTTATATTATCTAAGTAACTTAAACTTCTTTCAACCACAATCAAACATTACCTAAAAAGTTTTAAAATGAAAGTACCTACAAATTAATAAATTAGTTATAGTTATAAATGTAATTTAGAGGAAAATATTATGTCAAATAGATGTCAAGTAACTGGAAGAGAGCCAAGATCAGGTAAACATGTATCTTTTTCTCATAAAAGAAACAATCGATGGTTCAAACCAAATATTCAAACTAAAAAATACTGGCTTGAAAGTGAAAACCGGTGGGTAAAGCTTAAAGTTAGTACAAAAGGCAATAAAGTAATAGACAAGCGCGGAATTGAATCTGTTGTTAAAGAAATAAGAAGTAGAGGCGAAAAAGTCTAATGGCTCAGGGTGTTGTAAAATCCTATGACCCAAATACAGGTAATGGAATTATCTTACTAGACACAGACAAATCAGAAGTCTTTCTTGCACCCGGATCCTTAAAGGGATCTATTTTTAGAACTCTAAGGCAGGGACAAAGAGTAAATTTCGATATAGAAAATAGAGAAGAAGTTTTAACTGTTGTGAATATACGAATCGGACAAGATAAATACTAATTGCATTTAATGTCTTTAATAGATTTACAACTTGATAATAAAGAAATAATACAAAAACATTTTAGAGACCTTTGTTGTGATGATTTCACTTATCCATTTTTGTCTGGTGGGCAGTCAAATGCAGATAATGCATTAAATCAATTAAACATTGATAAATATGCTACAAAAAGAAACAATGTTTACCCAAAAGATTCAAGAGGTTCATCTTATTTATCCCCCTATATACGACATGGTTTACTTAGTCTTTCTGATGTATGGAAAGCAGTTGAAAAATTTGAATACAAAGATAGAACTAAATTCCAAGATGAGTTGCTCTGGCAAGAGTTTTCAAGACATTTATATGCAATAATTGGTAAAAAATCGAGAAAATATCTAAATTACAAAATAGAAAAACCTCAATCGAATGCAAATATTTATAAAAATATGAATTGTGTATCTACTATCGAAGAAGAACTGGAAAAAACGGGTTATATGGTTAACCAAACAAGAATGTGGTATGCATCTCATAATTCTTTAAGGGTGGGTAACGACTGGAATCAATACGAGGACTATATGTTTCAACATTTATTAGATGGGTCTCGCTTTGCAAACAGGTTAGGATGGCATTGGGTCATGGGATCACAAACAGGAAAGCCATATGGATTTTCCAAATTCCAAGTTGAAAAAAGGGCACCACAGTTATGTAATAATTGTGAATTAAAATATGACTGCCCTATTCAAGAATGGCCACAAACAAATATTTCTAAAAAATTAAGTAATGATTTTAAAGTAGATGAAGAAAAAGTTTTCGGTCCAAAAAACATAAGAGAAAATAACAGTACTAAACCATCCTTTGTATGGATTACAGGTGAATCTATCGGAGACAATGATCCAGCAATGATTCATTATCATGAACTACCAGTAATTTTTATATTTGATATAGAGCTGTTAAGTAAATTGCAATTATCAACAAAGAGAATTAATTTTTTACTTGATTGCCTTAAGGAAATTAATAACAAAAGGGAGCTGCAAGTACATTTAACCAATCCAGATGATTATTTGCAAAATAAAAATTTTGCATCAACATTTGCACCAGTACCAAAATACAAAAAAATTACAGAAAGAAATATTCCATCTGTAGAATTCCCGGCATTACGACTTGCAGATCCCATTAATTTTTACCCTACAAGTTTCAGTTCATGGAGAAAAAAGATAAAGTTAAATATATGAGAAGATATTTAATTTTCACATTCTTGTTTTTTCACAATTATATTTATATCTATTCAAATGGCAGAATAGGAAAATTTCTACAGGGAAGACCGTGTTTAATTCTTTTCTCAACTGGTGCTAAGACTAATTTGTTAAGAAAAAATGTACTTGTTTTCATGAAAGAAGGTAATGAAATTTGTTTAGTAGCATCTAAAGGTGGAAGTCCTACTAATCCAGGCTGGTATCATAATTTAAAAGCTAACCCTAAATGTGAAATTCAAATTGGAAGAAAGAAATACACTGCAGTCGCAAAAGAAGTATTTGATGAAGAACGTGAAGACTGGTGGTCAAAAATGGATTACATGAATAAAGGTGGATATTCCAATTACCAACAAAGAACAAAACGAAAAATACCTGTATTAATTTTAAATTTGTCTTAGTCTATTTTTGCGCCTAAGTCAGTTTTGTAATTTATTTTGAATTTCATCAATGTTTAAAGGCTATTAAAAACTGTTTCTATGATATCTATAGATAAATTATCAACAATTAAGTCAGCTTTATTTAATTCATCTTTTGAAAATATACCTCTATCAATTGCAACTACAAAAGAGCCGGATGCCTTCCCAGATGATATTCCAGGAGGACTGTCTTCAATAACTATATTCTTAGTAGTTTGAAGTTCACTGATCGCTTTATTGTAAATATCTGGATATGGTTTATTTCTTTCAACTTGATCACCACCAATAACATATGAGAAATAATCAAAAATATTTGCTTTTATTAATTTATTTTTTAATAACTCATAAGGGCTTGCAGAGACACATGCTGACGTCCATCCCCTGTTGTTCGTCTCCTCGAGTAATATTTTTGCATCTTTAAACAGTAGTTTTTCGTTCAATGTCTCTTCTATAATTTTGCCAAGAGATGCCATAGTTTTCTCAAAATTTTCTAGATCAACATTTTTTGCATAAAAGCTGTGAACTAATCTATCGTCAATACCCACCCATTGTCTAGTTTCCTCTTCAGATATCTCAAGTCCAAATTCACTTAGATGTTCTTTCCACGCTAAACCATATGATGTTTCGGTATCCATTAAAGTGCCATCACAGTCCCAATAAATACCATTCATAAATTTTTAACCTAATTTGCTTTGTATGTCTTTAGCGCTTTTTAAAGCTATTCCGTCTGATCCCTCTGTGCTCCAATGTGTAACACTATTTTTAGCCTCTTCTATCATGTCATTTAAAAGTTCGAACTTACTTTTACCAATATTTTGCCAAAGATATAATGCATGGCTTCCAGGAATTGTATTAACTTCATTTAAATATAAATTTTCATTGTGAAGTAAAAAATCTACTCTTGATATTCCTCTTATTTCAATTTGTTCAACGAACAATGTAAGTATTTTTTTAATTTGAGATTCAATTTCTGTACTAATAGTTGCAGGTAATTCTCTTTTTGATCCTTCTAATCCTCCATTATCAAGATATTTATCATTGTATGAAAACAATTCAAAACTACTTGTCCTAATTGGTTTTTCAATTTCTGAGAAATCTAAGTTTGGGTATGTCCTGATTCCAATAAGAAGATCGTTAGAGTTTTCAAGGAATTTTTCTACTGTTGCTCCTTGACTGTAAATTTTTGAATTTCTAGAGAGTTTTAAAGCTGTTTCGTAGTCTTCAACAACCTCTACTCCGATAGAGGATCCTCCAAATCTAGGTTTTAAAATATAAGGTCCAGAAAAATTAGGTTTAGTATTTTTGCTAACTAAGTGTTTATCTAAAACAGGTATTCCAATTTCTTTCATTAATGTAAAGAAAACGTACTTATCCATACCTATCTGTGAAGTAGTCAATGAGGGACCTGTATAGTTAATATTTAGTAAACTTAACAAACTTTGAAGTGTTCCATCTTCCCCTGGCCCTCCATGACAAGCATTAACTGCTACTTCAAATGAAATTTTTTTCTTTTTTAAATAAAATCCTGGCTCAGAATCATATTTTATCGTTAATTCTTTCTTGAAAATATCGTCATTATCAACAAAATCTATTGATTCTAAGGCATTATTAACCAAATACCATTTATTGTCTTTTGACCAATAAATATTTTTAACATCATACTTATTAGATAAAATCCTGGAGGACTGTAGTCCGGTCAATATAGATATATCATGCTCGTCAGATGGGCCACCAAATATTACGGCAATTGATTCTGTCATATTTTAGGGATGATGATCTGGTAAATCGTTTTCAAATAATACAATATCATTTTCATTCACAACAGAGTTTAGATAAGAAACAGCTAAATCTCTATTTTTAAAATATTTTACTGGAATATTATTTTCTTCAAATGCAAGCATTAAAGGTCCTTTATTAGTAAAACCTACAATAAGAGCTTCGTCAATAATTTCACTTGCAAAATGTGCAAATTCATAATTATAACTAAACTGTTCAGAACCTAGCTCGACCATTCCAGGAGTTATAAGATACTTTTTACCTTCCGTACTAAGATCCTCTAAAGTTTCAAGTGAAGAGATACAGGAGATAGGATTCGAATTAAAAGAATTATCGATAATTGTTTGTCCCATACTTCCTTGAAGAATAGTTTGACGATGATCGGTTTTTTCTAACTCACCAAGATTATCGAGATAAGACTTAACATCAAGCTCAAGTGCAACCATAACTCCAACCGACAAAGAAATAGACAACTGAAGGATTTTAGGACCTTCAACATTTCCAATAAATTCTCCTCCAATATAAACGCTATGTACATTATTTTTGTAATCCACAAAAACAGCTGCTCTCTCAGAAGTCGTTGAACAATCTATAACCATCTTTTGAGCTGTCCATAACCTTGCTTGATTTAATAAAAGTGAATCATCACCATTGACAACTACAGATCCAGTCAAATCAACTATCTCAGACTTTGCATCGAGTATGTTCTCTAAAGTTTTCATTCTTTCAAGATGAACAGGTGCTATGCCTGTTATAACTGATATGTGAGGTCTGACCCATGAACACATTTCTTTAATTTCTCCAAAACCGTATGTGCCCATTTCAATGATTGAAATTTCATCATTATTTTTTAGATTCTCATTGATTGCCTTTGCTATACCAAGTCGATTATTAAAACTTTCTGGCGTTGCAAATGTTTTATTTTTTTGAGAAAGGATCTGAGCTAATATATTTTTAGTTGTAGTTTTTGAGTAAGACCCAGTAATAGCAATTATTGGGCCTTCAAAATTTTTTAATTTTTGTTCTGCATCAATAATAAATTTTTCAGATGTATTTTTTTCATAGTTCTTTGTAAATCTCAGAGCTTGGTCATATATATAAAAAGAAAATAAATTAACAACTAATGCAAGAAAATAAGTCAATACTGATAATATTAATGCTGGGTAAGGTGACCATAAACTTAATAAAGCCAGGATGATAGCAAGAAAAAAATAAAGATTATTAAAAGGGACTAATCTAACCCATCTAAAATAAAATTTTGTGACATATCCTGGAATATAGTGCTCTCTTTGAGCAACTCTACCCCATCTTATTGAGTTCAAGCATGAGCTTAAAGTAAGAAAAACTAAAACTAATATGTAAACTAAATTCATCTTTTTATAATTTCTATAATTTTTTCTGCGCTACTTCTAAGCATATTGTGACCTTCGTCAGGAATTATCGTTAATTGAGAATCAGGGATTATTCTGCTTGAGTCAATACCAACTTTTACAGGCACAACCAAATCTTCTTGTCCATAGATAAGTTCAACTTTTGAAGAGATTTGTGGAAGTATCTCTGATAAATCATCATTTACTGCCATAACTAATGTATCTTTTAAAACTTTATTAGCATTTCTGTAATCTTCAGAACCATATTTATTTTTTAATTCATCAAGCCTGCGGTCACTAATAATATTTAATTTATTCATAAACTTATATAATTTAAAAACTGAAAAACCATTGTTCGGTTTAATTTTTCTGATAAGTGGTGATGCAATAATCACTATTTTTCTGTAATTTTGCATTTGTGAGAGGTGGGCTGCTATTCTTCCTCCAAAAGAATGACCAACAATAACATCAACTGATTCTGGTATTAATTTAAAAAGGTACTCTGCATAGCTTTTTGGTGAAAAACTTTTTGTAAATGGTACAGACTTACCAAATCCTGGTATATCGATAGTTATAAACTCAAAATGTGACTCAATCTTGTTAAAATCTTTACCGCTTGTACCCCATCCATGTAAAAAACACACTTTTGGATTATCAGAGTTTACATTTGCAAATGTTAAGTCATCTTTCAATATTTTATATGCCATTAGTTAAGTCCAAGCCCAATTGTCTGTATTGATCTGATTTCCATACCCATCAAAAAGAGTAATGCAAATGACCAATAAAGATGATAATTCAATTTCATTTCGTTTCTGTAAATGTAAAGAAATGTCAAAATGAAAAGATTAACAATATTATAAAATAAGCTGAACGAGCCTATTTCATTGTTTTGTGTATAGTAAACAACCACTAAAACTTGCAAGAGTACAGAAGAACAAGAAAGCAAGATTAATTTGTTTGAAATGTTAAAAGAAAGTTCAAATTTTGAAAAATGAATGATTAAAAATATTAACCCAACAAAGCCACAAATAACAAGACTTATATAAGAAGGTAATTCTAGAAAATAAAATTCCATATTTTTATTTTAGTAGTTACAAAATTGAGTATTAATAATTATTCAGTTACAGTGAACTAGTAATGGTATACGTACAGAATGATCAAATACAATCTAATGTTCCAAGTGCCTGGTACAGCTCCTTAGAAAATTTTATAGTTAAGGGTAAAAATGCTGAAATTTGGGATTCTGAAGGTAATCGATTTTTAGATTATGTCGGAGGATATGCTGTTCTAAATACTGGCCATCTCCATCCTAGAGTTGTTGATAGAGTCAAAAATCAGCTTGATAATTTTTCACACTCTTGTTTTGCTTTTGCACCACATGAAAACGCAGTAAAACTATCCGAAGAACTAAATAATAGGTATCCCATAGATTCTGAAACTAAAACATTTATGGTCAATAGTGGTGCCGAGGCTGTGGAAAATGCAGTAAAGATTGCAAGATATTATACAAATAAAAAAGCAATTTTATCTTTCAAAGGTGGATTCCATGGAAGAACATACCTTGCCATGGGTTTAACAGGAAAGGACAAACCTTATAAAGAAGGCTTTGGACCATTTCCAGAATTTGTAAAGCATGCTGTTTATCCATATAGTTATAGAGATATTTCAGATGAAGATGCATTGATGAGTGTCAAAGATGTTCTCAACAATCAACTTGATCCTAATGACACAGCAGCAATTGTGATTGAAGTTGAACTTGGAGAAGGTGGGTATATTCCAGCCTCAAGTAATTTTTTATCACAACTAAGAGATATTTGCGATAAAAATAATATCTTATTAATTTTTGATGAAGTTCAGACAGGTTATGGACGTACTGGAAATATGTTTGGTGCAGAGACTGTGGGGGTAAAGCCAGACATTGTTACATTAGCAAAAGGAATTGCTGGCGGTTTTCCTCTAGCTGCAGTACTTGGTAAATCAGAGATAATGGATTCTATACATGAGGCTGGTATAGGAAGTACATTTGGAGCCTCGCCTGTGTCTTGTGCTGCAGCATTAGGTGTATTAGATGCATTTGATAATGAGGATATTTTAAAAAATTCTAACAAACAAGCAAAAACAATGAATACAGTTTTATTAAACCTAATGAACGATTTTGATTTTATTGGAGATGTAAGAGGTTACGGACCAATGATTGGTGTTGAAATTGTAAGTGATAAAGAGTCTAAAAATCCTGATAAAGAAAAAACTCAACAAATTATCTCAAACTGTAAAGAAAATGGTTTACTCCTTGTTTCATGTGGTGAGTTTGGAAACGTAATTAGGTTTATGGGTCCTTTAACTACACCACTTGAACAGGTAGAAGAAGCACTAGAAATATTTAGTGAATCTGTAATTTAGTCAGATTCAACATGAGTGAGCTCATGAAGCTGATTTAAGACATCTCCATCTTTTACTGGTTTGAATGGTGCTTTCATTAGCCAAGCAGAAACTAAATCTAATGAGTCTAAATCATTTTTTTCTTTAAAAAACTTCATATATCTAACGGCGTCGATAGTAACTCCTGCACTGTTTGGTGAATCCCATACTTCTAGTTGAACTTCTAAATTAAGAGGAGCGCCCCCAAATCCTTTACCTTCAAGTCTAATGAATGCTTTCTTTCTATCTTCAAGCCACTTTACATAATCAGATGGGCCAATTCTTACATTTTCAGATGAAATTCCTTTACCTTTATTAGCTACAGAAGTAACTGAAGAAGTTTTACTTGTTCTTTTAGTTTCTAAACGATCTTCTTCAAGCATATTTAGAAAGTCCATATTTCCACCAACGTTTAATTGATAGGTATTTTCAAGATTTACACCTCTGTCAGAAAATAATTGAGCTAAAACCCTATGAACAATTGTTGCTCCAACTTGACTCTTAATATCATCGCCGATAAGAGGGACTCCAGCATCTTTAAACTTTTGATACCATTCTTTATCTCTAGCTATGAAAACTGGTATACAGTTAATAAATCCAATACCTACGTTAATAGCAGATTGGGCATAGAACTTAACAGCCTCATCAGATCCTACTGGTAGAAGATTAATTAGTATCTCAGCTCCTGAATCTCTTAGTGAATCTTCAAAATTCTCAGAATCGGGTGAAGTAGTAATAATATCTTTAACAAACTTACCTACTCCATCATTCACAACTCCTGGCTGAACTATGACACCAGTTTCTGGAACATCAGAAAATTTAATTGTGTTATTTGGTTCAGCAAAAATTGCTTCACTGAGATCTTTACCAACTTTTGTAGTATTAATATCATATGCTGCAACTACTTCAATGTTGGAGACTTTGTATCCCCCAATGACATCAGAGATTAATCCATCTTCATTTTCGGAATTACTATAATGAACAATTCCTTGAACAAATGAACTAGCACAGTTACCAACGCCCAATATTGCAACTTTTATATTTTTTTCCATTTTTTTACTTTAGCAAATGTGAGTTTTATATTTTTACAGGGTTAGTTAAAGAGATAATTAAACCAACTAAAAGAGTTGTAAAGCATTCCAATCACAAAATACATTACAAAAGTGATGATCCCTATAATTTGTAATATTTTTATAAACTTAGTCACTATTACATTTTACAAATATTCAAAATAATATAGATATAATTTATGTATGATTAAAAATTTATCTCCATCAAGAGCATCTCAATTTAAAACATGTCCAAAGCAATTTAAATTTGCAAATGTAGATAAATTAAAAGAGCCAACAAATGAAGTTCAGGCTAAAGGAACAACCGTCCATCAAGCTCTCGAAGACTTATTTGACCTACCCAAAGAAGACAGGAATATTGAAAAACTCCATAATTTATTTCGTGAAGCATGGACGAAAGTTAGAGGAACAGATGAACATCATAATCTTTTTTCTTCTGTTGAAGAAGAGAGGGAATGGGGTGTTGATGGACTAAAGCTGCTTAATAACTATATGACAATTGAGGATCCTACGAGTTTTGATCCCTTAGAGAGAGAGCGTTGGGTCAGAGGAAGTATAGAAGATTTAAATTTAAGAGGAATTCTTGACAGAATGGATAGAAATGAAAAAGGCGAACTAATAATTGTTGATTATAAAAGTGGTAAAGCTCCAATGGCTAAATATAAAGAGCCAAGATTTTTTGCACTTAAATTATACGCTTTATTGATAAAGGAAGAACTTGGAGAAATGCCTGCAGAATTGAAATTAATTTATCTCAAAAACTCCACTATTCATACATTAAAAATTAAAGAAGAAGACTTAATAGAATCAAAAAAAGAAATTCTTGAAATTTGGGAGAATATCAAAAAAGCTTATGAGAATGATGATTTTCCGGCAATAAAAAATACACTGTGCGACTGGTGTTACTATAAACCGATTTGTCCAATATTTAATGACAACCCTCCAGATACTGAAGAGCTAAGAATGATAAATGAATCCATTTCAGATTTAGAAGAAGAAATTGAGGTACTAGATATGTTTAAAAACGAAAATGAAGTTCCAAAAGAAAGTCCAATTGGAAGTAAAGACAAAGAACAGATTAAAAATCAGATATCAAAATTAGAGGATCAAAAAAATAATATCCAAGCGGAAATAGAAAAACTTTTACGGAAATAAGCCTCTAGTTAATTTTGCTGCGGCTACCCTCTTTATTCCTTTTATGAGTGCAGCTGTTCTTAAGTCACAACTTTGTTTTTGGGAAATAGTCCAAACTTCTTCAAAAGCAGTTAACATCACATCAATTAATTTCTCATGTAGTTCAGTTTCTTTCCATAAATAATTTTGTGTGTTTTGTACCCATTCGAAATAGCTTGCAGTTATACCACCAGCATTTGCTAGGATATCTGGAATTATCATTACGCCATTATCCCTTAAGATTTTATCGGCATTTAAAGTTGTGGGTGAATTAGCACCTTCAATTACTACATTTGCTTTAATTTTTTCAGCATTACTTGAGGTAATAACTCCTCCTATAGCTGCAGGTATCAAAACATCACAATCAACTTCAAGGATTTCCCCATCATATTCTTCTCCACCTGAAAAGCCACTGACTGAAGGATTTTTAGCTATATGTTTAAAAAGTTCAGGGATATTAAGACCATCTTTGTTAATCACTGCACCGCCCAAATCATTTACAGCAACTACTTTTGCACCCCTTTCATATGAATCTAGAGCTGCATACCTTCCAACATTTCCAAACCCTTGAATTACAACTCTTGAATCTTTATAGCTTTTACCTAATTTTTCCATAGCAGCTTGGCCAACAGCTACTGCACCCCTACCAGTTGATTCCCTTCTAGTTATTGATCCGCCAAGAGAAACGGGTTTTCCAGTGACTATCCCAGGCTGTGGTGAGCCAACAAAGTTGCTGTATGTGTCCATAATCCATGCCATTGTTTGCTCATCTGTACCTAGATCAGGAGCAGGTATGTCTTTATCAACGCCAATAATTGGTAATAATTCAGCTGTATACCTTCTGGTAACTCGTTGCTTTTCAGCTCGTGTAAGAGGATTAGGATCTATCGCTACTCCACCTTTTGCTCCACCATAAGGTAATCCGACAATTGCAGACTTCCAAGACATAAGAATAGCTAAAGCTGTAACTTCACCTAAATTTACATCTGGTGCGTATCGAATACCACCTTTAGTAGGGCCCATTGATAAAACATGTTGAACTCTATAACCAATTACTGTCTCGACTTCATCGTATTCATCTCTTCTAAATGGAAAAGTTACTACAAGAGATCTTTGAGGTAATTTAAGCCTTTCTCTTATATTTGAATCAAGATTGATTAAATCAGAAACCTCATCATACTGCCTGATGACTTCTTTATACATATGTGAGTCAAAGAGATTATTTTCAACTATCACTAGCTCATCATATATAGGTTTTTGTTAGAAAGATTGTTATTTTATTTTTTTTGTCACACTGCATTTCTAAATTATAAATTATGAAAGAAAAAGAAATACTTAAATTACTTGAAAGATCTGGGATAAAAGCAAATTTTATTTGTTTAGACCATAATGACCGATGTGATTGTCATAGAATATATGATGAAGCAGCATAAGTTATAGGAGAATAAATGAAAGATTTGATCTGGGATATCGCTAAAAGTGGTGAAGAAACTTTAGAAAATACCGAATTGCAATCAATTGAAGAGCCAAAAGAATTGTTTATTGCTAGAGGAGTTTCGCTAGAAGCAAAAGATAGTACTTATAAAATAAATAAATTTGTTGATAATAAAATTGCTCTCGATGTTCAGGAAAAAGGTGCAATAAAAATATCTGATACTGTATTTAATTACTCAAAAAGTTATAAATCAAAAACAATAGATTTAAAAAGATTAATTGATTGGGCTACAAGCAAAAAACTCTCAGATGATGATATTGAAAATTTGGTAGCACTTTGTGGAAGTACTTTTGTTCCTAAATTGAGGGGCCTAGATGCAGTTGCAGAAAAAAAAGGTATGGATAAACAATTAGCAAGAGATACTTTTATAGAGAAAGTGTGGGATGAAGAGCCTAAATTACAAGTTATTAAAACAAGCAATGATGCTGCTCCTGTATGGGCAAAAGGTTTGAAAGAAATGGAGAGAAGAAAATGAAACAATTGTATGAACTATCTAGAAAATTTCCAAAAGATTGGATTAAAAAGGCACCTAAGGGTAAATTCGGAAATTATGTGCCACACCCTGTAATTACACAACGTCTTTTAGAAGTTTGTGGTCCTTTTGATTGGGAAGTTGTTGAGTTAATTAGACAAGAAACTACAGGATCTGTTGTTGGTTGCTTTGGAAAATTAACCGTCGAAATTGATGGTAAATTAGTCACAGTAACATCTATCGGCGATGTAGAGCATGATCAAAAAAATGATGGCAGTAATGCAAAACATGCAGAATCAGATTCATTTAAAAGATGTGCAATGAAGCTTGGGCTTGGATTACATTTATGGGCTGGAGAAGAATATTATCTTGATAAACAACTTGATAAAAAGGAAATAGGAAAAAAAACTAAACTTCAGTCTGCTTGATCAATTAATTGGCCATTTCTAGCAGTTAATACAAAAGTTGCTGGACCATCATTGATTAAACCAACATCCATCATGGCTCCAAAGCTTCCTGTTTTTACAGTTACGTACTTAGAAAATTCTTCAACAATTTTTAAAATCATCTCTTCAGCTATTTCTGGAGATTTTGCATTTACAAAGGAAGGCCTGTTTCCTTTTAGAAATTTTCCAGCTAATGTGAACTGACTAACAATTAGTATCTCTCCTGATACATCTATTATTGATTTATTCATTTTTAAATTTTCGTCAGAAAAAATTCTGAAATTTAAAATTTTGTTTATAAGTATTTCACTTTCAACTTCAGAATCTGCTTCTTCAATCCCCCATAAAAGTAAATAACCATTATCAATTTCTGAAATAACGTCTGAATCAACTTTTACGTAAGCACTTTTAACTCTCTGCAAAACAACTTTCATAAACTATAATTTAACAGATGAGGTTAGACAATAAAACAATTCAAATGGCATCTGGACCAAATTATGCAGCGTTAACAACTTTATTTCAGAATGGTGTTCCTCAAACACATGTGATGTGGGTTGATACAGATGGTGAAAATATATTGATCAATACAGAGATACATAGATTCAAATATAAGAATATTGTAAAAGATCCCAGAGTCACAGTTATGATTTGGAAGCACGATGACCCATTTAAATTTGTTGAAATAAGAGGTGAAGTAATCGGCGAAATTACTGGTCAAGACGCAAGGGACAATATTGATAAATTATCACAAAAATATTGGGAGAAACCTTATCCATTTCCAGTTCAAACCGAAAGAATAGTACTGGTAATAAAACCAAACAAGGAAGTGATGTTTAATCTAAAAGACGAAGATTTCGAGTAGGTCAGTCTTTTTTGTATTCGTAAAAGCCTTTTCCAGTTTTTACTCCTAAATCACCGTTCATAACTTTTTCTTCTAAAAACTTTTTTGGTTCATCATTAGGGTCGCCAGTTTCTTCAAATTTTTTCAATTTAGCATAGTAATGTATATCTAATCCCGAATAATCAGAAAGTTCAAATGGACCTAAAGGATGATTTAGTCCTTTTTTAATAGCAAGATCTATATCTTCAAAATCTGCAATTCCTTCATCATAAAGTTCATAAGCTTCATCTACTAAGGCTGCCAGCATCCTGTTAACAATAAACCCAGGGGTTTCCTTTTTAAGTACAACCACTGATCTACCCATATTTTCACTAACAGTTTTGGTACGTTCTAAAACTTCTTTCGATACATTGGATGGATATGAAATTTCAATTAAATCCATACGTATTGGTGGATAGAAAAAATGCATGTTTATAAACCTTTCAGGATGATCGCAAAGTTTTGAGATTTCAGAAGCTTGAATGAAAGAACTATTAGTTGCCATTACAACCTCTTGATTCATCAATTTAGAAATTTGTTTAAAAATTTCAAGCTTTACATCAAATCTCTCAACTACAGCTTCTATCACAAATGTTTTGTCTTCTATTACATCTTCAAGTGAATAATTGAGGGCCAAGTTTTCTCCCATTTGCCCTCCACCAATTACCGCAATTTTTTCGTTCATGTGTGTTTATTTATTTCACGTCTTGCAATAGATCTTAAGTGTACTTCGTCTGGACCATCAGCAATTCTTAAAGTTCTAACACCTGCTGACATTTTTGCCAAAGGAGTATCTTGGGAAACACCCATAGCTCCATGCGCTTGTATAGCTTTATCAATTACATAGGAGGCAGCTTCGATGACTCCAACTTTTATTGCAGATATTTCAATTTTGGCTTGCTCTTTACCAACATTATCAATCAACCATGCTGTTTTTAGAGTAAGAAGTCTAGCCTCTTCAATTTTAATTCTTGATCTTGCAATCCAATCTTGCACAACACCATGATCGGATATTTTTGTACCAAAAGTTTCTCTAGACAATGCTCTCTTTATCATAAGTTGAAGAGCTCTTTCAGCCATTCCAATTGTTCTCATGCAGCCCATACCTTCGCCACCTATAATATTTGTTTTTGGTACAACTACATTTTCAAAATTTAATTCTGGATGGCCGGTGTATCCATCATCATATCCGTAAACATGCATTGGTCTGACTATAGTTATTCCTTCTGTATCCATAGGGACAAGAACTTGACTTTGTCTTGTGTGTGGTGGATTTTCAGGATTTGTTATTCCCATAAAAATACATATTTTGGCACGTGGATTAATTGCATTTGAAGTCCACCATTTTCTTCCATTAATTACATAATTATCACCGTCTGAAACTATTGAACTTGAAATATTTGTTGCATCAGATGAAGCAACATCTGGTTCTGTCATGGCAAAACAAGAACGAATATCTCCATTTAGTAATGGACTCAACCATTGGTCTTTTTGCTCTTGTGTTCCAAATTCTGCAAGTATTTCCATATTTCCTGTATCTGGAGCAGAACAGTTGAATACCTCAGGAGCCCACCAAACCTGACCAGTTATTTCTGCTAAAGGTGCATAATCAACATTTGTTAGCCCTGCACCATGTTCACTGTCAGGCAAAAATAAATTCCATAAATCTTCTTTTCTGGCTTTATCTTTTAATTCATCAAGTAGTTCAGGAATATGCAAAGGATCTCCAGAATCTAATATTGCTTTTTCATAAGCTTCTTCATTTGGAAAAATATGATCTTGAAAAAATTTATTCATCTTTTCTTGAAGATCTGATGATTTTTGGGAAAATTTAAAATCCATTGTTTTATTCTATCAATTAACTTGAGACCAAGAGAATTAATTCATAAGATATTTGTTAATGGATTTTTTTAACAACCAATTAAGAGAATATATTTCTTCAAATATTGATTTGAATATTGATTTTGATTTTGAAAAATTCAAAGTTGGAAGATCAAATATTACATTTAAAATTTTTGATTCAAAAAATACTTATGTTTTAAGAAGACCGCCATTTGGAAACAAGCTTGAATCTGCACATAATATGCAACGCGAATACAAAATTATTACAGAATTAAGTAAAAATAATCTAAGAGTTCCTAATCCTATACATTTATGTGCTGACAAAAATATTTCTCAAGATGATTTCTATATTATGGAATATATTGACGGTGAGACAATAGCTGATAATTTAAAAGCAGAAAATTATTCAAAAAAAGATAAAGAATTAATTACTAATTCATTTGTTACAACACTCACAGAATTACACAATTTTGATGTTCAAAGTTCTGGTTTAAAGGACTTAGGAAAACACGAAGGTTATGTAGAGAGACAGTTGATTAGATGGAATAAACAATTTAGTGCACAAAAAGTAAGAGAAATAAATGATTTAGATGTAGCAACCAATATTCTTTTGGAAAAAATTCCAACACAGCAAAGAGTAAGTATTGTTCATGGTGACTATAGATTAGATAATGTCAGAGTAAAAGATAACAATGTAGCTGCCGTTCTTGACTGGGAACTTTGTACATTAGGAGATCCATTAGCTGACTTAGGAACTGTTATTGCCTCATGGGCAGATAAAAAAGAAAAAGATACGCCGTTTATATACTCCCCTTCTTTAAGTGGTGGATTTCCAAGTAGAGATAAAATTCTAAATTTGTACGAAGAAAATTCTCAGCTTAATCTCAATGAAATTGAATTTTACGTAAGGCTATCATTTTGGAAACATGCAATGATAATGGAGGGGGTATATGTTAGATATTCTCTTGGTTATTATGGTAATGTTGATAAGAAAGAAGTTGAGGCATTTGGCGAAAGCACTCTTAGCTTTGCACAAAAAGCATCAGCTAAAAATTTACTAAAGGAGATATTTTGAAAGTTATTCCAGCAAATGAGCTAGAAAATCATATTGGTGAAGAAGTAGGTGTTTCTGATTGGTTCGAGGTAACTCAAGAAAGAATTAATCAATTTGCCGAAGCAACAAATGACCACCAATTTATTCATGTAGATCCTGAAATGGCAAAGGCATCACCTTGGGGAACAACAATATCTCATGGTTTTTTAACATTAAGCTTACTTACCTATCTTCAAGCTGATATTGGATATATGCCAGAAGGGCTTCAGATGGCTATTAATTACGGTGCAGACAAAGTCAGATTTATGGAAGCTGTTCCTGTAAATAGTAAAATCAGAGGTCGTTTTGTTCTCGCAGAAGTTAATTATAAAAAAAATGGAAGATGGCTTACGAAAACAACTTGTACAATCGAAATTGAGGGTAAAGAAAAACCTGCGGCGGTTGTCGAAGCATTAACTTTATACGTTGTAAGCGAATAATAAAAGGAGATATTTATGAGAGAAGCAGTAATTGTATCAGCAGCCAGAACACCTATTGGCAAAGCCTATAGAGGTGCTTACAACAAAACTGCTGCCCCAACTTTAGCTTCCTATTCAATTAAAGAAGCTATTGATAGAGCTGGAATAGACCCTAAAGAGGTTGAGGATGTTGTAATGGGGTGTGCTCAACAACAGGGTACACAAGCTATAAATATAGGGAGGCTATCAGGTATCGCTGCTGGATTGCCGGATAATGTTCCAGGTATGACAATAGACAGACAATGCTCTTCGGGAATGATGGCAATTGCAACTGCATCTAAACAAGTTATAACAGATAACATGGACATCGTTGTAGCTGGAGGTGTTGAGTCTATTTCACTAGTACAAACTGCAGATTTTAGAGTAGATATTGATCCAAATGTTACTGCTCACGCGCAACATGCTTATATGCCAATGATTGAGACTGCTGATCATGTTGCTGAAAAATATAATGTAACAAGAGAAAGTCAAGACGAGTACTCCTTACAAAGCCAACAAAGGACTGCAGCTGCACAAGAAGCAGGCCTTTACAAAGACGAAATCATTTCAACTACAACTACTAAGTTAGTTAAAGACAAAGAATCCGGTGAAATTTCCGAGCAAGAAGCTATCTTAGAAAAAGATGAAGGCAACAGACCAGAAACAAATTTAGAAGGTCTGTCATCATTAGTCCCAGTGTATGGTGAAGGAAAGTTCATAACTGCAGGAAATGCGTCTCAGTTATCTGATGGATCTGCATCTGTAGTTGTAATGGAATCAAAGGTTGCTGAAAACAAAGGCCTTACTCCCCTCGGTTATTACAGAGGAATGGCAGTTGCAGGTTTAGCACCAGAAGAAATGGGAATTGGACCAATATATGCTGTTCCTAAATTGCTTGATAAATATAACTTAAGTGTTGATGATATAGGCTTATGGGAACTTAATGAAGCTTTTGCTGTACAAGCTTTATATTGCAGAGATTATTTAGGTATTGATAATGAAATTTACAATGTAAATGGTGGCTCAATATCTATAGGGCATCCATACGGAATGACCGGTGCAAGAATGACAATGCATGCTCTTATGGAAGGTAAAAGAAGAGGTGCAAAATATGTTGTTGTCACAATGTGTGTTGGTGGTGGAATGGGTGCTGCTGGATTATTTGAAGTTATATAAATTTACAACTATTTAAAAGACTTGGCATAAAATCTAAACGTATAATTGAATATGAATAAGATTACTGACAAGAACAGTTATTTGGATTCAATTAAAAATAGGGATTTAAAAATTTACCTTATGGGTGAACTAATTAAGGAACCCCTAGATCACCCAATTATTAGACCGAGCATTGAAGCGATGGCTGAAACATATGAGCTAGCTGTTAGAGAACCAGAATTAGCATCAGCAACGTCTCCATATACTGGCGAAAAAATAAATAGATTTTTACACATTGCAGAAAGCAATGAGGATCTATTC
>LULO01000126.1_pt1 | contig 48833 bp, 75 predicted proteins | sample 728121 | NCBI WGS metagenome assembly LULO01 (sample SAMN03860287, study PRJNA289734) | marine metagenome | biome: seawater column; feature: ocean; material: water; isolation source: Red Sea water column Station 149 - depth 50m | place: Saudi Arabia: Red Sea | collected 2011-10-15 | depth 50 m | reverse complement strand
GTTTGCTACTGTAGATATCTCTGATAAATCGCCTACTGCTATAGAATTAAAGTTTGTTCCGTCTGCAACAAGTAAGTTACCTGATGTGTTAGTTCCCATAGTGATGTCATCACCTGCGACTGTTAAGTCACCTGTGATACTCAGGTTTCTAAAACCACTTACGTCTTTGTTTGAATCTGCTATTACTGCTTTTGAAGCAGATACTGTTCCTGCAGTTATACCATCTACTAAGTTTAACTCTGATGCTGTTGATGTTACACCATCAAGAATATTTATCTCAGATGCAGTAGCAGTAATTGTTGTGCCATCAAGACTGATAGCATCTACGTGTGCAGTGCCATCAATAAATAAGTCTTTAAATTCTGCAGAGCTTGAGCCTAAGTCTATGTCATTATCAGTAGAAGGTACAATAGCACCATTTGTAAATGTTACTTGATTTTCACCACCTGTTGCTATTGTTATAACATCAGAGCCTGAAAATGTAATTGATGTATTTGTATCTGCATCACCAGATATTGAATCTAATTGTACAGCACCTACATTTGATAAGGCAGCATCTCCAAAGTCTACTGCACCTGCAACTGTTAGTGTGCCTGATACATCTACGTTACCATTTATATCTACTGTTGTAGCAGCTAATTGTATTTCTGTATCTGCTACTAAATCTAATTGTCCATCCGTACTTGAATTGATGTATATAGCTGTGTCTCTGAATTGTAACTTCTCTGTAGAAGCAACAAGTATGTCATCACTAAATTCAAAATAATCCTCGTCTTCCATCCATTTGAGAACACCATCAGATGTCTCACCATCAAATGTTATTGTTATATCTGTTCCTGCAGTTCCTGCACCAAAGGTAAGTGTATTACCTAATAGCTTAGTAATAGGACCACCTTCTGCAGTTGTACCATCGTGAGTGTGTCCTGTGCTTGATGCAAAGGCTGCTAATAACTGATTAAACTCATCATTAAGGCTGCTAATAACTGATTAAACTCATCATTGGTATGAGCAGCAGTTATTGTATCTCCATCACTATAAGATGATTGTCTAGTGTATGTAGCTCCCATTTATCTTCTTGCTCCTACTTGATATTCTAACTGAAATCCTTTTAATGAGTATGGTGCAGTAGAACCACCATCGTTAACTCTAAGTGCGACTGCAAAGCCTGACCCTTCTACGGATTGTCTTACTAATGGTTGTGATGCACCACCATATGTTCCAAAACTTGCAGAGCTACTACCATATGTTGTAGTTCCATATATCGCAGCAATATCACTTGAATCTAACTCATAAGCTGCAGGTCTTGCAGAGTCTTTTGCTTCATAATCGTATCTTAAAAATAAGTCTGCATCTATTGTTGATTCAGGTGCAAAGTTTACAATAACACGTTGCATATGTTTACGTATACCTGCATCACCAAAAGTCATGTCAGGACCTCTATACTTACCTAGTATGGCAGTTCCATCAAAGTCACTACCTGACTCTTGTCTGTATACATAGCCACCACTATATGCACCATGTAAAACTATAACATCTCCTGCAGATACAAATGTATCTGTTGAGGCAGGTTTTATGCCTCGTAGTTCTGCAAACTCAAAAGTTTGTCCTTTTAGCACACATATGACACCTTTAGTAGCATTCTCACCTGTACCATCTTTTGTAAAGAATATTCTATATTGTGTTTTATCAGGTATAACTATTGAATCAAACTCTGATGCACTAGATAAGTTAGCGTCAAATAAACTTTGAACATTAGAGCTTATAGTTCCTAATTCAACGTCACCAATTCTTGCAGTACCTGCGATTGTACGTAATCCATCAGGACCTAAGAATATAAGGTCACCTGCAAATTCTTGGATTGTGTCTCCGTTGATACATCCTATATCTCTTGTTACTGCAGTTATTGCAAAGTTACTAGTTGATGTTCCTGATAATTTAAATATTCTATTTTGACAAAATATAAATAAGTCTTCACGGAAAACTTTAAGTCCTGTTATTTCGTCATCAACCTTGATGCTTCCTGCACCACTACCTGTAGCAAAATTATCTTCATCAAAAGGTACACTAAAAACTAATTCTTGTTTAGCACTTGACATACCTGCATAAAACATATGTTCTTTAAATGCTACAACAAACTTAGCACCTGTAACTGCAGTGCTTACCTCACCACCACCACCTGAAGATACATCTGTTGCACTAAATGATGTATTAAAAACTGTTGGTGCATTTGTTCCATCTGCTACAATTAACTTATCATTACCATCAAAGTTAAATCTTTCAAAAGTATATTTACCTGCACTTGTTCTGCCACTATCTATTGTTGTCCAAGAAGAACCACCCGGAGTAGCTTGAAATATATTTGTTCCTCTAGCTGCTACAACTTTACTTGCAAATGTAGCTACCATCAACACTTTTTCTGCAGAAGATGATGTCTGAGGAACTACTGCAGATACATATTTACTAAATCCATTTATTCTTCTATAGCCACCCTCTATGTCAGGCTCAAAGTTTTGTAGTTCTAATGCTTCACCCGGTTTCATCATAAAGGTAGAGCGATTGAGAACTAACCCTCCCTCACAGTTAAATGCTACAGGTTGTACTTGCGAAGAATCAGGCATTTAACTAAATCCTTATACTTAAATCTGCTGTGCTTGTGTATCCTATTTTAGGTATAAATGTAGACCTTATATACTCAAATCTATTCACTAACAATGTTTGCATATTTTTTATACCTTGTTCAAATCTAGCAAAGTTTAATTGATATTGATTTGTTTCACCTCTGTATTGATAAACAAAAGCTGTTGCTCCATCTATAATGACTGCTGCAAATCTATCAGGTATTGTTGTTGTATCACTGTGAGCAGACATATCTGTTGGAAAAGAAAAGAAGTCATACTTTAAACTAAAACCTTTTGTTGGAAAAGGATATAATAAAAAATTATTGTCCCTGTATAAGTTATCTGTTCATTACCTATAAATATAGTTCCTGTAGAATCAAATCCTGTTGTGCTATTAACTGTAATAGTTGTTGCAGAGTCTGTGAGAGAACCATCTAAGTTTGTAGTTGTTATCTCATCTTCTTGTGTAATATAACTATTTATATAATCATTGTAGTTAAGAACATATAATCTACCACCACTTGAACCCAAGTCTGAATCTTTAACTATTCTAAATGTATTATAATCTACTGTCTTTGCAGTTGTAGGTATTGAATACCTTACTGTTCCCGGAACAAGTGTCTCTGTTTTTGTTGAATGATTAAATGGATATTGAAATTCTTTTTGGTTAATATATCTTACAGACTCATTGACTGCATTCTGTGCTTGAACCTGTATTCCTCTAGCATTAGTAAAGTTACTTGAAGTTAATTGTACTTCGTTTAATCTTGCTAAAACTTTATTAGTTAATGTTAAGTAACTCTCTGCCATGTATAATTCCTATAAAGTGTAGGAGAGCAAGTTGCCCTGCTCCCCTAGAAAAAGTTTAAGCTAATTGGTCTCTATCGACCTCATCAGGCTTATCATCTAATCCATGACCTGCTAAATCAATAACAGTTGCATAGACTCTGAGTCTACCTGTAGCTGGAGCAGCACCTGCAATCGTACAATCAATAGTATCAGTAGTAGTGATAAATTGAGTGTAAGTTGAAGCTGCACTTCCTACAACAGTGTTAGTTTGACCATTAGTTCCTGCTGCACAAAAACCTGTAGAGGTTATATCTGCACCATCAATAATGTCATCACCACCACCAAAGTCCATGTCAAGAGTACAACTTGAAGTAAATGCTTTCATTACTTCTGCACCTGCATTCAAGACTAAAGTGTTCGCAGGGATTTCTAACACCTGAAAGACATCTCCGTCTGAGAAGCTACCACCTGCTGCTACTAACGCATCAATATCAAGATAAGCCTCAATATTTCTCATTACGTGAGTATTCTTAGCTGATGGCATAGCCACGATAGAATCGGAAGATACACCAGTGGTATCTTTAGAAGTTAAATCAAAAGTTGCCATTTATATCTCCCTTACGCTACGTTATATTTAGCAGTTACGATTGCTTCAGGTCTGAGAATCTTTCTGCCATACATATGCATACCACGAACAATATCAGCAAAAGAGTCAGGGTCTCTGTATGTCTCTGTCTTGTTGATTTGCTCTGCAGTTGCTACTGCTGAACTATGTCCTGCAACGATAACACCGAAGTTTGAGTTTTGGTTCGCAGAACCTGATGTTCCCGGACCTGTACCCACTGCAGGTAAGTTGTTTGACATATATACATCAAAACCATGAATCTTACCTAAAGTTAGACCACTTCTTAATGCACCTGACTCACCAAAGTCACCATTTAGAAGACGTGAATCTTCATCCTTTAAGACTTCAATAAATGTTGGGTGTAAAACAAGCCATCTACCATCAGTGTCTACAAACTGAGTGTCAAGTAATCTTGCCATTCTTGCAATCACCTGTAAAGGAGTTGCAGTGGCAGTTGCTTGAGCAGTTGCACCACCTAGTCTTGGAGCTATTGGGATAGAGTGGTCACCTGCACTTGAAGTAGTGATGTTACCAAAGCTATCTTTTCTTAGCTTCATGCTTGTCAACAATTCGTCTGAACCTGCAGTTGATACTGCTTTAGTTCCGTTAACTGTTGAGTTAGCTGAACTTGCTACAGCATTGTTAGATGCTTGTGCAAATCCTGACAAATAACCAAGTACGTCTTGGTCGTAGTTATCTTTCAGTCTATAACCTGCTCTGTCACTTGCTAGTTGAGAGAAGTTTACATGACTGTGAGCCTCTTCAATATCGTCTATCTTGAAAGCAAAGTAGTTTGCTTTGTCAATAGTCAATGTGAAGTCTTCATCGTCAAGGTCTTGAGGCTGTACGTTAGCACCTCTAGCATATTCCTTGACAGTGATTTCTGGCTCTTTAATAATTTTTACAGAGTCACCCATGTTGGCAATCTCTCCGAAGTAATCGGAGTTAGTGATATTTTCAACAACGGATGTCTTCCTGAAGGCTAACTGAACCTGCTTAGAGTAAATAACTGGGGAGAAATTACCATTAGGCAGATTACCATAACCTGCTGCAGTTTTAAATGCCATTTTTATCTCCATTGAAATAAACGAATGTATGTCTGAAACATACGACAGATTTCTCTTCATCGGCTAATAGTATATTGAGGTTGTGTGTTTAGTAGCTATTTAAACACAGGCTCATACCATCAGGTAGGCTTCCAAGTTTAGTGTGAGTGCGAGTGTCCTAGAAAAGGGGTCACACTCCTAGTTACATATAGTTATATTCATAAATAACTATTTGTCAATACTTTTATCTAGCAGACCCTGATATATCATATATGAAGTTTCCTGAACGTATTGCTTCCATAATAGTATCAGAATTAGCATCATATTCGTCTGCTGACATTCTTTGAACGTCTGACTCTCTAATTACGCTGTTTTTGTTTTCAGTGTCAGGAACAGTCTTTTGAGTTTTTGTTGAGACTGCTTTAGCAGCTTCTTTGCTACTATCGACCTTTTCTTTTTTGCCAATATTTCTATCTGACTTGTAGAGGTCAATGGCTCTTGCTGCTGACCTAGCGTCTTCACTATTCTCATATAATGCATCCTGTACCCATTTAGGCTGTTCGTCTGCCCACTCATGAAAGTCATCACTTTCTCTAATCTCTGCAAAGTCAGGGTGAATACGTAATAATTCTACCTCTGCTCTTTCTTTTGTAGTTCTTGCGTTAAGTTCATCAATCTCTTTTATTCTTAGCTCTAGAGCATCTGATTGCTCTTTTGCTTTCTTAATCGCTATTGTCTCTACTATTCCTGCTACATCAGGATATTCTTTTGCCCACTCTTCTATCTCTGCCTCAGTCTTAGGTAACTTAATTTCTTTCTTAGTTGCTTTTTCTAACTGAGCTTTTAAATCGTCAAGCTGTTTTTGGAACTGCTTTTCTTTTTCTTGCGAGTGTCTTCGTAAATCTCCGTAACGCTTTTTAAAAGTTCTTTCTTCAGCATTCTTCGGTTTCTCCTCATCCTCTGCTTTCTCTTCTGTAACAGGTTCTTCAGGTTCACCTTCAGCTTGTTTCTTTAATAGTTCAAGTTCTTCTTCGTCTTTTTTAATTCTATCGGCATGAGTAGAACGCTTGTCCATAAATGCTGTTTTCTTTGGTGTAGCATCTACCACCATTTCTTGTGCTTGTTCAGCCATTTTATTTTCTCCTTGGGGTTATCGTAGCCAAATATTGTTGGGGGATAAGTAGCCAACTATTGTGGGTTATTAACGTGAAGCTAACCCACCTAGCTTCTTTTTAATCTTACTAGCTCTTCTTCTAGATATAAAACCACCCTCTGCAGTAAATCCAAAATCTCCTGTGCTACTATAACCACCCGGTTCAGAAGTAGTTCCTGTTTCACCGAAACCTCCAGATGGCTCTCCTTGAACAGAGCTTGGGTCATCTGCATATTGAGAAGCCAATTCTGTAGAACCTTCAAAATCTGCTCCTGCAGGTGCTAAATCAACACTAGTAGTACGAGGAGAACTAGAAGCATCTGCTGTATCAGGACTAAACATACCTTTTGTAGGTGTTTCTTTAATTAATCCTGTGATATCAGGAGTAGGTTTGCCTATTATTGGGTCTCCTCTTAGTCCTATTTTTGTAGTTTTAAAGTCTCCAAGTTTACCACTCTTACCTGCTACAATAGTTCCTCGACCCGGACCCATGTTATATTGTAGCTCACCTCTACTATTCCTAGTCCATGTGCCACCTGTTACAACACCACCACCATCTTCTCTTACATATATATCTTTACTAGTATCTCTATTAGGCTCTAAATTATAACCTGTGTTAAATTTAGCTAACTCTTTTAATGCAGAATCTCTATCAGGTAAACTAGGCATACCTGTTGCAGCTCTATATGCATTCTCTTTTCTTCTCGCTTCATCAGACAAAGTTGCAGATGCACCTAATCCTGTATATCCACCTGCCCATCCTGTATTATACATATCTTTTAAATCTTGTATAAAGCCTTGTTTGTTAGCTCTTATAGGTACACCACTAGAATCTCTTTTACTGCCACCATAATCTAAACTATTTCTATCTAAATTTACTAGCAAACCTTTGCTGTTGTATACACTCTTAGTATCAAAAGGACTTACAGAACCCGGACTATGACCCACAGATAAATTAGTTTTACTTTCTTTTAACCCTAACTGCTCTAGTATAGCATTTATACCATCAAAACCTAATCCTTTAGCTCTTTTATCTTGTAGTTCAGGAGTTATCTCTTTTGCTTTTGCAGGTGCAAAAGTATCACCTATAAAAGAAAATATACCTTTAAATCCTGCTCCTAAATCAGCTTTAACATCTTTAAATATTCTAGACAAAGTTCCCGGAGCTTTATAATTAGCAGCACCAAGTTGCCCTTGTTGCATTCTTCTTTCATCTTCAAGTATTCTTTTTTGGTCAGATGTTAGTGTGCTTTGCACTCCTGTGTCACCCATAGTAAATACATCATCACTACCACCATCATCTTGCATAACTCTAGTAGTTTTTATAGCCTCTGTAGGTTTCTCTTTTTCTTTTTCTTTTTCTACATCTGCTTCAAAGACATAACCTTCAGGTATAGGATACACAGGTTCACCACTTACAAAAGGTATAAATAACTCTTCTCCTGTTTCAGGATTTACATATTTTTTAGTTTCTGACTTTTGTAATTGTCCAAACCTAGTGCCTATAAGTTTACTAAAATCAGGTGTAGCTGCAGTTCCTGTAGGTGTGGTATATTGTGGTGGTTTATATGTAGTTTGTTTTGGTATATCTACTTTAGGTGGTACTCCCACATTTGGCATAGTAGCTTTCTGCGAATATATAGAAGGTCGTAACACAGGTGCTACAGGTGGAGTAAATGTTACACCCGGAACTTGATTAGTCTGTTGTACATCAGGTATTATTTGTGGATTTTGTACTTGAGGATTTTGTATGTTAACTCCACCCTGTTGAAAATTTTTAGGTTGAAAAGGTATATCGTCAGGTAATGTTGCTTGGTCAGAGTTACCCATCTGACCCATTTTATTCATCATATTTAAACCTGCTTTTGCATCCTGTCTCATATTCATAATCTTTTCAAGACCATGATAACGCACAACATCTGCAGGTAAAACAAATTCACCTTCACTAATATTTATTGGCACATCATCTCTTACTTCTTTTTTCAAAGAACCTACAGGAACTTTATTACGTGACTTTCTATCAACAGTTTCTCCTTGGTCTTTTAATCCACCAAGGTCAAACATTTCCATTTGTTTTTTATAGTTAGCCATCTTTTCCTAATACCTCTTCTCTAAGAAATTTTAATCTACGCAATGCACCTATTGCACCTTGAGTTCTATGTAACACTACACTATCATCTGCTTGTTCCATAGCTTTGTGATGTTGCTCTATTAAAGCATCTAAATACTTATTGAGTTGTAATTGGTGGTTGACTAGTGGCTTGAGGTTGCTCAATATTTCCTTGTCCATTACCTGTAAATCCTTGTTCGTTTGGTTGAGGTGCTTGTCCTACTCCTATAGTGCCACCACCTGCTCCTGTTGGGTCTGCAGGATTAGCACCTGCAGGAGCTTGTGGTTGCTGTGGTTGCTCACCTTGCATACCTTTTAACATCTCTGCTTGTAGTATAGCCTCATCCATATTATTAGTTACTTTTGTAGGGTCTAAGTCCATAGACTTTGCAATCTCTCTTACTATGTAATTAAACTTAGCAAAAGGTGCAAGTGCAGGATTAGATGCAACTTGTAAGAACTGCATAAGTCTTTGACTTCTAACTTCATTAGCCATTAAACTTTCTGTTCCACGAGCAACAACTTCTAAGTCACCTTTTATATCAGGGTCAAAGTTAAACTGCATATTAAATCTAAACAATCCTTCACCTAGAGGTTTAAGTAAATAGTCATCTACGTTTTTAATTACAGTTTTAATACTACCTGAAGCTGCTCCCATAAGCATACTTATACCTGCAGCAGTTCTACCTACACCAGATACTCCTGTTTGACCATGAGCAAAAGAAGGTAGTCCTGTGCTTTCATCTGCTAACTGTCTTGCTTTATCAAACAGTTGTAAGTTTTCATTAGATACGTTTGGAAACTTTGTACCAAATATTGCTTGACCCGGTGCTCCACCTTGTCTTCTAAATATTTTACCCGGATATACAGATAAGTCTTGACCCGGAACTAAATTAGTTTCATCTACTTCTATAAGCAAGTTACCTGACAATACAGCGTTATCTACTGCCATTCTCATAAAACCATTCATAAGAGTTTGTGTATCATCCATGTTCTCTGCCAAACCTACACCAAAGAATGAATATGGATTTAATTCATAAGGTGCGGCATGATATGGTATCTTGGCAGGTTTGAATGGGTTTAACACTGCTCTGAGTAACTTCCCATTGCAAACCCATATATTAGCTTGTAGTTCTTCAAAGTCTTGTAATTCTTTAGGTATATCTACGTTTTGCTCTAAAAGCATTTCAACATCTATCATACCCCAATACTCAAGAACTTCAAATCTATCTATATAGTTTTCTTGATTGTAATCTGTTAAATCATCTTCCCAATATTTCTTAATATAGTTTTCACCATCTGCTATAGCCTCTTCTATAACTGACTGTCTAAAATAAGGTCTACGTTTTAATGCACGTAGTTCTGTTCTAGACATCTTGTGTCTTTCTATTACATATTGAGCTTGGTCTATGTTTGTTGAGTCAGGGTCAGGAAAAAAGTTCCACACAGACACATGATTTACCTGTGGTATAGTTTTAAATATAGGACTATATTCACCATCATCACCCCAATTAGGATATTCTTTATCCATAGCAAAAGGTCCTTTCATGACACCTGTGCCAAATAAAGCCATTTCAAATGCTGTACTTCTTAAATGTTTATTAGCATTAGACTCTTGTAGTTGGTCTATAATTTGTTTTTCCATAGCTTTTGCTGCAACCATTGCAGGACTGAACGTAATAGCTGTCGGAGTTTTACCAACACCTTCTTCCAATCCTTCAACATCTTGCAACACTTCTTGCAGAGGACCAAGCCTCTCTTGTAAAGTTTCTGCAGTCGCTCCTTTAGGTAACTCATTACCATCTTCAGGGAAACCATAAGGAGATTGTAAGTCTCCTTCGTCTTCTCTATTACGTAGGACTTCAGGTTCTTTAGGGTCAAAATTAACATTTTTTGCAACTCCTTCAGGTAATTCTGTTGGCTCTATACTTATAGGAAATTTATTTCCTGCAAATAAAACATCTGCTATTTGCCCATATGCAGCCAAGGTTTTAGTTTTTGTAATCTTTATAAATACTCTAGACTTTTCAGCTTCTGTAAATTGAACATCAGGTCCATATAAACCTCTATAGTTTCTATACGCTCTAATCCATCTTTGTTCATCTTCGTATCTGTAGTCCTCTGACTTTTTAAAACTAGCCATAACATGGTCTACTATACTAGACACATTCGCATCTGTAACTGATGTGTCCTCTGCATCTTCTAGAGCGATAGCTTCGTCTTCAATATTTATTTCATCTTCTGCCATATTAATATCCAAATGTTGCATCAGCTACAGGCATACTAGATTTTGGTCTACCCATAGGCTCATAGTCAAATATGCTAAATCTTGGTCGTGACATTATACCATATCGTAAAGCATCATACAAGTGGTCTTCTGCTTTTGTATCCACATCTTCAGGATTCTTTTTGTCTAGAGGTATTGCAGGTAACTGTGCTATTGTTTCTGTACAAGTATTAAAAAAGACCATTCTTGGTTCTTCTGTAAATTCATCTATCTGTAATCTTCTATGTATTTCATTTTTACCTGATACTCTACTACCTCTACTTCTATCTGAGGGTCTAAATCTACAACCTTTTTGTATCATCTGTTCAGCCAAAGAAGGACCAGTATCACCACGTTTATGCCAAAGAGAGCTATCCAAAACCCCATACTTAATATTTCCATCATCGGCTTCTAAGTCTAATATCATATCTGCCAAATCTGTGGCAAGGACTTTGCTAACATACAACTCTCTATATATAATAATCTGCTCGTCTGGAGAAACAGCAAACCACAACACAGCACTATAAGAGCCATAACCATAATCACAAGACCTAAACTTAACCCAATTTCTTGGAATGTCAAAAGGTTCAATAACGTGAGCATCCCTATCAAACTCAGTAAAAGCAGCACCTTCTTTAATATCCCAATCACCTTCAAGCAACTGCTTTTGTTGGTGTTCAGGTAAGGAAAGAAGCATTGCTTCGTAGTCTCCTTGATTTGACAAATACGGATTGTCAGATAACCTAGCAGGTATAAATCTTCTTTTAAATAAAGGCTCACCTGCTTTGCTGTGTCCGTCAGGATACTTGAGAACCTTTCCTGTTTCAATATTTGTGGCATTAAACGCTCTTCCATAAGGTGCAGGGTCAATAAACATTTTTTTAACCCACTGATGCCCCGGACCTCCGGGATTTGTTGTTGCCCTCATGTACACAGGTAAATCGTGTGCAGTAGAACGTAATCTTGACCTCATGTAATTCCAAGCGAATGGTGTTGCCCATTGCGTTAATTCGTCAAAGCCTATCCAACTAAAAGCTAAACCTTGATATCTTAGTACGTCATCATCTCGGTCTAGGTAGGACATCCACAGTCTTGCACCTGATGGAGCTACCCATTGCATCTTTCTTTCTGACCACTTTATCCCTTTCCATATGAGGGGATACAATTCTCTTGACTTCCAAACAAGTTCTCTTAGTTCTTCTGTAGTGTGTCGTAATAACAATCCACTAAATTGTGGATGACCCATATATCTTAGTGGGTCTGCTAACATAGCATACGACTTACCACCACCTGCTGAACCACCATATAAGACTTCTCTTTCAGGTGATGCAAGAAACTCTGTTTGAGGTCCTGCATTTGGTTGAAAAACTATATTTTGTTCTTCTACAGGTACAGCTTCTACATCGTCTACTATTTTAGGCTCTTGCTCCGATTCTACTTTCTTCGATGGCTTTCGCTTTCTCGATTGCTTTCTGGGCATATTCGGACCATCGTTTAAGAGTTCTAGCCTTGTTCTTACGTTGTCGCTCATGTAATAATCTTTTTCTTAATCCTATGTGAGATATCTGTCTTCCTGTTTTTGTTGTCAGCCAATTAGCAACTTGTCTTAATGAATATTGCTTTATATATTTTCTAGCCAACTCAATAGCTTCTAACTCGTAGGGTATAGGGTCAAGTAATTCTTTATCTTCTTCGTTAATTTTATATCCAAACGGAACAGTCCTAGCTATACGTGGTATCTGTATCCATTCTTTTTGTTCTTCATCTTTTAAGTCTGTTGGTTGTGGTAACTTCCACTTACCTACACTTCTATCCATTACTTCTTTTTTCCTGAAACACTATATTTCGTACCAAGATAGTAAGGACCTTTATACATATTTTTAAAGTTTGTAAAAGACATACCTAGCTCAGATGCTCCACCTGCTTTATCAAATCTTTGTTTTAATGCTTCAAGTTCACCGGGTACTATTTTGCCTTCTCTTTCAAAACCATTAAATACTTTAAATGCTTTAGCATTTGCATCTCTAACTCTTTTTACTTTAGCAGTTTGTTTCTCTGCTATTTTTGCATCATATCCGGGTGGTCTTTTAGGTGCTCTAAATTCTGGAGATGCTTTTACAAGATTACCTCTTTTAATATTTGCAGCTTCAAACATAGGATTTTTTATACCCTCTAATCTTCCTGTCATAGCAAATATTTTTTTATTTAACTCTCTTAACTTTTCTTTTCTTTCTTTTTTAGCCGCAGCACCTTTAACTTTAGTAGCGAGTAATTTTTCTTTTTGCTTTCTAAGTTTCATTTCTCCGGGTTTAGCACTTTTTTTAATCCTATCTGCTATTATCTTTTTTGCTTTTGGTAAAGTCATTCTATCTAGTGCTTTACGTGCTTTAGGGTCATCTAAAGTTCTTAACTTAGGTTGTGTTCTAGTTCTAGCTTCAGGAGCTTTAAAAACTTTTTCTGCTTTTTTTCTTTTTGTAGTGCTTGTTTGTGCTTTTGTTTTAGCTCTTGCTTTTGCTTTTTCTTTAATAGTTTTAGCACTAGGTTTTTTCTTTACTGCTTTTTTTAATGCTTTAGATATAATACCTGCTACCATTGTTTACTCCTTTGCTTTTGGTGGTAATAACATTACACCACCTGATGCTTCTACTTGCACCTTTTCTGTTTTAATTAGACCTACTCTATCTAGTAATTCTTTTGAAGCAGATAGCTTATCTCTAATACCTAATTGTGTAGGGTCATCTACACCACTCACCATAGCTACAGCAGCTTTAGGTGCATTTCTACTCATGTATAGTTGAGTAGCATCCATGATTTCATCTTTCATAGAAGCTATAACACTAGAAGTAGATGTATGTTCTGAATATCCTGCAAGTAATTTTGCCTGTACAACATCACCATTCGCTTCATCAAACAATACATTTAAAAACTTTTTTTGTCTTTCTGTTAGTTCTCTGCTCAATGTGGTATTCCTTGTGCTACAACTCTATCTATTAAACGCTGTGCTCTGTTGGTTGTCTGTTTGTACCAACGTGAGTCTTCCATCTGATTTGCCATTTCTTGATAGTCTTCTGCTTCCACAGCAGCTATCATCTTCTTAAATTTAGATAAACGAGGTTTACCAAGTTGAAATGACATATTGATTAATACGTGTTGTATTTCGTCAGGTAGTTTATCAAAAGAACCAAATATAGTTTGACAGTCTTGTATTGCAACTTGTACATCATTTAAAAACCAATCTTGTACTTGTTGTTCAGATACAGGATATCCTATAGGTTTACCGTAATAATCTACATCCCATTCTGTGATAAGATGCCCAATGCCTCCGGTCAAATGATTTTCTGAACAATGGTACAGTTCATATTTTACACCCTCATCTGCCTCAATTTCTTCTCTTAATGTATTTATGTTCATCTTCTAAGTCCTAATTCTAATTGTTTTTTACGTATTTCTTTTACGTGTAGATGCCAAAAATAGTTCCCTATCTTACAGGTTATAGCAGAAATCTTTAAAAATGTCAAGGCTTTCCAACTCATTTGCGTTTCAACATCTTAGCTGCTTGTCCTACACCTTTGATACCAAAAGACGCAGATATAGCTATATATAATAAATACTGATACCAATCAGGTAATGTAGCTAATATCTCAAAGCCTTCTTTTACATACTCTCTCATTCCGGGTATGAAGACTAATATAGCAGGAGCTAATAGGACTACTAAAGCGAACTCGTCTTTCCAACTATCCACAGTAGCATCTGCCATCTTGCCTTCCCACTCCACTTGACCTGTTGCGACTTTCTCTGCAACAGTAGCACGAGCTTTTGCCTCTGCAACTTTAGCTTGTCCATCTGCCTTTGTTTTTTCTATTTTGTTTTGAAACCACGTTCCTGCGAGGTTTGCTATTGGTCCTATTAATGCTTGTATCATTTGCTATCTTCTCTCTTATTCTTTCTTGTTTTAAGTTTTCTTTTAACTTAGCTGTATTTACGAAATCTTGATGTTTTCTTTGCAATCTTGCTGGGTTGTTTAGAAAATTGTTTACCTCTCTTAGTCGCTTTGCGTTTAGCAGCCGAAGAGGCGGCGTATTCAGAGGGAGATAAAGCCTTAATTGCTTTTTCAGGTAGATAACGCTCACCAGTTGCTTTACTCCCCTGTGTACTAGGTTTACCAGACTTTGTTCGCCATTTTTGTTTTGTCCACGCAACTAGTGACCTCTGTGATTTTTTTAATGCCATTATAGTTTACCCATCCATTTTGCTAGTAGCCATGCTAATATTCCTGCAAAAAATAATATGAAGATAAAAGCTATTCCATATCCTACGTATTCTATTAATTCTTGTCTACGCTTTTCTGCCATCTTCTCTGCATATCTTCTTGACTTTCTAGCCTCTGCTTGAAATCTTTGCCAATCTTGCCAAAGTCCGGGTCTTCCTAGATAAATCATTATCTTCTTGAGTTCTTCTTCTTTCTCTCTTATCTGTTCAAGAGCCATGAACTCTTCTAAGTCTCCACCACCACCACTTGCTTTTTTCTTACTTGCCTTCTTTTCTAACTGTTCTTTTGAGAATACAAAATCAGATATCTGTTTTACACAACCTGAAAGTTCTTTTCCATTAGATATAAAATTTTTTATTACTCCGAAAGCTGCATTTGCTGCGGCAAGTTCTGCTAACATTATCTTTTCCTTTTTGGCTTACAATATGCAGTTATACGTAAATTAGGTCCTTCCTTTTGTGGTATGGGTGGCTGTCTATGTAGTCTCTGTGCAAAATATAAACATCTATCTATGTCTTGGAAAGTTTGTGTTTGGTCTATTACTCTTACTCCCATCATAAACACTAACACAAACTCAATCATACAGGTGCTCCTAACACCTCGTCTTCTTGCTCATGACAATCGCAGTTACACTCTTCTGTGTCACAATCATAACATTCACAAGTGTCACATCTTTTTCTTTTTTCGGTCATTTGCTCTTTTTAAACTTTCTTTTGCTTTTTTAAATATGCTAACAACTTCAGTCTTCTTCATTACTTTAGCTCTTTGCTCACCGACTGTAAGTATCTGTATCTTTCTCGCATATGGCTTATTAACCTTTTTAACTTTTGCAACTGTGGCTCTTGCATCTGCAGGGGTGGCAAACTTGATGCCAACTGTGTCTTTAGGGTTTTCATCCGTATACAGTCTTCTGCCACTGCCTTTTGGTTTTTTGCCTGTTCCAACTTTAGGGTCTCTTTTTTTTCTTCTTAACAACTTTTTTATATCCCTTCTTTTGGTCTTTCATTATCTTCGTTAAAGTTTTCGCTTGACCTGCATGAGCCTTAGATGCTTTCTTTAATTTACCTATAACTGTTTTTAATGGTCTAGTATAATGTGGCATTAGTTTCTATATCCTCCACCTGCTTTCTTGTAGGCTTTAGCCATCATCTGTGCTTTACGTGCAGACCATTGACCCGGAGCTCCACCTTTACCACCTGCTTTTATTCTGTTAAATATTCTTTTACGCAAAGCAGGTTTTGTATAATTACCTGCTTTGTTTACTGTGCTTTTACTTTTTCTTTTTACTGCCATTTTTCTTTGCCTTTGATGGTAACAATCCCTTGCTTACTGCTCGTGCTCTTTCAGAGAAGCCAAGTTTCTTTTTACTTCTTATTTTTTTTCTTATTGTTTCTAACTTGGCTACCATCGGAATATAGATTGTTAAATGTTGTAAAAGGGTCTAGATACGACTCATGTGCTTCTGCTGAGTGTGTCCACTGTGAAGGAGTGAAGTCAGGAGCACCTTCGCCTGTAACCCATAATGCAGGACTTGTTGCTCTAACTCTGTTATTTGGTAATGCAACTATATTGCCTGTCCACTTTCCTGCATCCAACAAATACATTACGTGTGATTGTTTATGTTGTGCAGGGTCATCTGCTATTTCATGGTCAGTGTAATCTACAGTGAACATATATTTAGCAGTAAAGAACTGATTATCTATCTTACATAGCCACGGAGAAGAACTAACTCTATCCATAACTACTACACTATGATTTCTAGATTCGCAATCCCAAGGTTGACATAGATGGTCTTCCATTGGTTCTGCCCATTCGTCTACAGGTATATCTGCCACGAGTGCCTGTATGGGCATTCTTGCCCACATAGCACCACCATGTACATTGTTCTTTTCTTCACAACCTGTAAAGACTACCTGAAAACTTAATGACCTATCAGGTATGGTATTGACTGCAAAAGCTAACGCATGAAGGAACTCACCATGATACTTTTGATGATTACAGGTGAACTCTCTTCGTACCCAACATTTAAAATGGGGTACGTTACTTATGAGATAAGACATTATCTACGTCTTGCAGCTCCACCTCTTGCATAGCTCTTGGTCTTTTTCATTCCACCTCTAGCCATCATTTTAGATTTTTTCTTCATTCCTCCACGAGCCATCATTTTAGATTTCTTTTTTCCGTGCATTGGCATAGTTGTTCCTCCTTTACTTGCTAACATTCTCGGTTTTTGTACCCTAATCTTTTTACCTATAGGTTTAGGGGTAGGCTTCTTTTTACTAAACATCATCTTCATATCTTCATCAGTAATCAGTTTATGTTTAATTAAACCATCCATTATTTCTTCATTACTAAATCCCATACCATCTAGTTTTGGACTTAGTAATTGTTTTTTAGTAGGTGTTTTACCTTTACCTTTAGCCATTATTTTTTTCCTTTCTTTTTCAAGTCAAGAGCAATAATGACCATACCACCTTTGCGATAATCCATCTTACTCATTCTTGGTTTCTTACCCATTCCACCACCATACATATAACCCATCTTGTTACGTACTTCTGTTGGTAGTTTCTTGAGACCTACTTGGTCAGCACTAGGCATTTTTAATCCCATGCCACCTTTAGCTTTATTTGCTCTTAACTTTTTTAGTTTTTCTGCAAGTTCTTTTGCAGTTAAACCTTTTTTCTCTGCTCCTTTAAAATCTGCAGGATTTCTAGGTTTAATGTTTAACATAGCTTTTGTAAGATTTTTGTTCTTTGCTAAATTAACATCCCCTCTTCTGAGCATGGCATCTCTAACTCTAGCTTGAGCATCTACAAAGTTTCTATATTGTTGTTGTGTATATTTACCTGATTTAATTGTATCATATAAATCTTTAACCTTGTCTGCCGCAGCGTCAAATCCCTTTGCAGGTTTTGAAGCTAAAGCCATTTGTTGTTTACCTTTAAAGTTACCTTCAGCTTTTTGAGAAAATAATCTATTGATTTTACCTATTTGGTCTTGTCCAATACTTTTCTTTACCTTTTCTAGTTCTTTAATTCTAGGAGTATCTAGTTTCTTTGCGTCTTTTGCATCTCCCCTAGCAGGTCTTGCAGCTTTCTTTTCTGCAGCCATTTTAGGTGAACTAGCTTTTTTATCAGCCTTGTCTGCTTTTTTCTTATCAGCTTCATCAGCTTTCTTTTTTATTTCTTCAAACCTTTTAGATTTAGTTTTCCCTTTGGTTTCTCTAGTTCTATCTTTTAAGGTTCTTTTTTTTCTAACTATTTTAGATAATAAACTTCCTACTGCCATTTTACTTTCCCTTCTTTCTTAGTTTGTTAAGATAATCTCTTAAAGACATACCTTTTAAGTCAGCTTTAGTTACTGTACTATACTTTTTACCTTTATATGTAAAAGTTTTACCTGTGCCTAATCTCTTTCGAGCAGCACGGAAGGCAGCACCAAAAGAAGAAAACTCTTCTTTTTTCTTTGCAGGTGTTCTAGCACCTAATGCACTTTTAGTTATATTTTTAGTTGTTGGAGCTTTGCCTGTTGGTATGTTCCTTGCACCAAGAGAACCTCTTTTAATAGTTCCTTTAGGAGCTTTTGGTGTTTTAGAATAATCTACGGAAGGGTTTAGTCTAGATTTAGACTTTCTCATTCTTGTGCTTTTACCTGATAAAGGTAATGCAGCAAGTTTGCTTGTTGGTTTTTTCTTAGCACGAGTTCTAACAATATCCTTTTCAGAACCTATTGTTTTAGCTGCTTTTTTCTTTCTTTCAGCAGCTCGTTTCTTTTGTTGTGCTAATATACGTTTTCTTTTTTCTAAATATGATTCAGCCATGTTAACATCTCCATCTTCTTCTAGCTTGTCTTAATCGGCTATTCGGGTCTTTTGCAGCTTTAGGGAATTTTTTCATCTGACCTGCACTTCTTGCACAAAAGGACTTTCTTCGTGCTGCTCTAGCTTTAGATGGTGATTTTTCTGTAACTGCTGTTTTTAGTTTACTGCCCGGGTTTTGCCTTCTATATTTAGCGACACCTTTCTTGGTCATCCCTGCACCAGTTTTAGTGGGTCGCATATCTCCACTCTTTTGAGTGAATCCTTTTAATCCTCCACGCTTAGTAGGTTTTTTTCTTTTTTCTGCCATGTTGTTTTAATCTTGCCTTTTTCAACCATACATTTATATTTAAAAGCATAAAAGTTTGGCATATATGATGGTAACTCTACAGCTATTTCATACGCTCTAGTTGTACATTCTTTTTCTGTTTTGTATGGTCCTTCTAAATCTTCTAAAGTATGGCATATATTGGTAGTACCCATTAAGCATACAAGGACAAACGCTTCAAACATCGTCTAACATCCCTTCATGTTTCATTGCATTTTCTACGTGCTTCAATGTATATCGTATACCTGTCTTCGCTTCTATCGCAGCACGTACATAAAACACAGAACTATGAGGAATATGTAAGTCTTTTAGTTTATTATCACGAACAGCATCGTAAAATGCGTCAAGCATATTCTCTGGTACATATAGTTGTACTGATTTTTTAGACATTGTCAAGCACGAATTTAATTTAACTTACGGAGGATTCTATTCTTTACTACATTTAAGTGTATCATATAAGTGTTTTTTAATAATTAAGTTATTATACATTTAAGTGTTTCATTTAAGTGTAGTTATACCCCCACTCAGCACTTTTGTCAAGTGCATTTTTTTTATTTCATGTACGATTATATCATAGTTGTGATATTTATGCAACATATATTTACAATTAGTTGTATAACCACCCCCACCACACCTATCACCCTATACTAGTAACGGTTAATTGCATCAGTTACCCTTGTGGTTAACACTTGATTTTTCTAATCTGTGTAGATTTCCAAGCACGTATACCCCATACCCCCACATGACCCATGCCTACCCCCCTGTATATTGCCCAATATGTGGCGTATATGTGTGCATTGCCTGTGTAAACGCTCAATATGTGCATATATGCATTGATTTTCTTTAGAAAATGTAGCAAATTCAATGCTTTAGCATTGGTTGGAAACTCATTTACTATCAGTTGCCATGCTTTAGCATGAAAGATTGTGGTATTTTTGCAACAAACAAGGTGTTGCAGAGGAGGAGTACAAAAACCACTACCCCCTAGGGTAGTGTGGTCTGTCCGATTGTCGGACACTTTAGATACTAAGGAGTATCTATTGACAAATGGATTTCGACTCTATATATTTTTTAAGCTATGAGCTATTTGTAAATAGCTTAAAAAATAATATAAAAGGAGTTTAACATGGCTAAATCAAAATCACTTCCAACTCAAGTAGAGCTAAAAGCTCAAGTAGCTACTTTAGTAGCTGAAGACAAAGCTATCAGCAAAGCTGAGAAGGCTAAGACTACCAAGTTAGTCTTAAACAAAGATAGTTTCTATCTTCGTCTTGCTTCAACAGTATCTAAGATACTGAAACTTGAGAATAGTAATATTCTCACAAAGGACTTAAAGTCCAAGTACAATCTTGTAAAGATTGATAGACGAAGACTTAGCGAAGCTATGTGGCTCTTCAACAATTACGACAAAGTCGTAGCTTGGTTAAAAGCTACAAGAAAGAGATATGAAAATATCTCTAGCCTTCAGAAAGCCTTTAACAAGGCTAACAAGCCAAAGTCAGATAAGCCAAAGGCTTCTGATGAGACAAAGTCTCAAGATGAACCAAAGGTTCAAGAGACTGAGTCAAAGACTCAAGACAGTCCGAAGTCGGACACTAATGAGCCAAAGGCTCAAAACAAGAAGCTAACAGCTTCTGAAGTAGCACTTGAAGTGCTAGTTCAACTAGAGATGAATAACATCTCTATCCAAGACTTTACTAGAGAGTTTAACTCTCAGTACAAGGAACTTGTTTCTTCACCAAAGAAGGTAGCTTAATGCTACCTTTCTTTTTCTTTTAATCGGAGATTAAACATGGCAAAGATATTTAAAATTACAAAAAGTAATTTTGCTAAAAGAATTAACCCTCATAAGAGGGTTGGTTCTAATTGGGTTGGTCATGTAAATGACCAAAAGAAATATGAACCAATCATTTATGATTGTGGTGTTTTTGCTATCCAAAGACTTTATACAAAGTCTAAGGTTGCGTTACAGCACGAAGAGAATCTAAAGATTCTTCAAGAGTTTGAAGATTTATATAATAATTAAATATCCATTTATGGGTAAAATATTTAATTATTATATATAAACCTTAACAGTCCGATTGTCGGACACTTTTAAACAGGAGTTTAACATGAAAATAATCAGAACCTCACCTTTTAGTGGTAACACTAACGTCATGGAGATTGACGTAACCCTAGAGCAATTAAGCTCTTGGCAAGTGGATGGTGTTCTTATTCAGAACGCCATGCCACACCTAACCCCTGATGAACGAGAGTTCATCAAGACAGGTATCACACCTGAAGAATGGGATAGTGCTTTTAATTAAGCACTTCCCAAACTGTCCGATGTCGGACACTATTAATCGGAGATTAAAATGCTAGATATAGATTTTTATGAGTTAACACAATTTATTAAGTTCAATAAACTTAATAGAGATAAACAAATTGTAAAACAATTTATTGATTTACTTACAAGTAACAATGAAAATTTTTCAGTAGAAAAATTCTTAAATGAAATAGAATATTGGGAGCAAGACTAATGGCTGTTCACTTTGTGAATTTTAGGGATAATGATGAATACTTGTCAGCTATCAAAGTATTTGATAAGCCTGACTTTATTCACTTTGTCCATGACAAAAGAATGTATCAAGAGATTGATACAGAAAATGATATAGTAGTATTTAGCAAGTATGCTAAATTAGAACCTAACCCTATCTACTCTTATGATGATAGTAGATACCTTTAAACGGAGTTTAAAATGAGTAAAAAGATTGATGGAATATTAATATTCCTTTTAGGAATACCTGTATTTTTAATGGCATGGCTTACCCTTGGGGAAGCTGATGGGTATTACATGAGCGAAGCTATCAATACCCCTTATCCTATAGGGATAACTTTCGTAGTTCTTGTTGGAGCTATGGGGTTGACTTTGTCAATAGCAGGATTATTAATAATTTTTAAATGGAGAAATGCATAATGTATAAGAATACAAAAGCCAAAAGAAACTTTTGGGATGAACACGATAAGTTTATTGCATCACTAGATGCAAAGTGGTATCGAATTGTCAGAAAGAAAGTATAATTATTTATATATGAATATATATGAATATATAAATAATATATAACAGTCCGATTGTCGGACACTTTTAACGGAGTTAATTATGTCAAATGGTTATGTGATTTATGATGGTGCTTCCCTTCTTAATGGGGAACGTATCATTGCTATTGCTTTAACAAGCAAATCTACTAATTCAAAAACAGGTGCTATGATGCAGACTTACATCATCACACCTCATGACCCAAGGGATGCATCTAAGTATGGCTTAGATGAAGCTAACTGTGGTCAATGTCCTCATAGAGGAACACCAACTAATGACCCTAATCGTAAACAAGCTATTGGTAGAACTTGCTATGTCAAGTTATTCCAAGGGGTGTTGAATGTTTGGAAGCAATGGGTAAAGGGTGCTTACCCTTCATTGCAAGGACACGAAGCATTAGCTTCTCTTGGTGAATCCTTAGATGTAAGGATTGGAACTTATGGAGATGGTGGTGCAGTACCCAAATATATTTGGGATAGCTTGATATCAAAAGCTAGAAAGCATACTGCCTATTGTCATCAATATGACAATCCTAATTCTAGCTTTGACCCTACCATTTACATGGTGTCGGCTGACAACTTAGCTACTGCTAAGACTCATTGGGAGTTCGGACATAGAACATTCCGAGTTATCCAAGATGTCAACGAAGTTGTTAAGGGTAAAGAGATACTCTGTCCTGCTTCAAAAGAAATGGGTAGGCGAGTTCAATGCTCATCATGTATGTTATGTGGTGGGTCACAGGTCAATGCTAAAAGCATTGCAATCGTTCAACATTAACAGTCCGAAGTCGGACACTTTAAACTAGGAGTTTACTATGAAAAAAGTTAGAGTATATTGGAATCTACACAAGAAGTGTTGGAGTATTCAAGATGCAAAGAGTGGTCTAGTAATAGACCATAGATATGATGTAACCCTTGAACAAGCAAAGTTTGTTGTTCGTAAGGGTGGACAGAAGCGAGTGCGTGAAGAAGGCAAGAAGAATGTTCATGCCTTTGCAGTAGGATATATTGCTCAAGAGCAAGATATTGATAGCTCTGCTTATCATCACAAGGTATCTTATAATCCTTATAAGAATGACTTCTTCATGAGGAGTAGTGCAGAGCTTGGCTCTGAGGAAGTATCAAGAGACTTCGTGGGGAATATTCGCATGGAGTCTGAGATGAAGGTGCTATCCAATGCAGTAATATGGGGTGGTGTTCATCCTAGAGTGTATATATAATCAACAGAATAAGTTATATAACTACTTGACTTTCAATGAAAGTAGTTATATAACATATACATGGAGTTCGACATGACAATTTTAGAAACAGTTAAAATTAAAAACTTACTTGATGATTTAGTTAATGCTAAATCCATAAGCCTATATGAGTTTTACTTTACCATCAACAAGATGAATTACGAAGTTGAATCATTAATGATACAAACTTCTAATCCTCATCATGAAGGTGTGGTCAGAGTGAAAGATAATAACGACAAGTATTATACGATAGAGGTGTAACATGAAGATTAAAAAAGTAAATCCTATCGCAAAAGCATTGCTTTCTATACGTAAGCAAGTAGTGCCTTCAAAGAAAGGCAAGGGTTCATACAACAGAAAAAAGGAGAAGAACATTGCGAAGCAAGTATGATGAACAAACATTTGAAAAGATATCTGTCAAGAAAACAGTCAAGAAGCAGAAGCGTGATGATTGGAAAAAGGAACGCAGATTACAACGTAAACAAAAGCATTCTAGGCAGGAAAAGTTTTTTGCCTAGATTAACTGTCCGATGGTCGGACACTCAACTTAACTTACTTAACCAACAAAAAAGGAGATTTTATTATGAGTAAGAAAAATATCAACGTAACTTATTGGACACAGTCCACAGGTGTAACAGGTCAATGCTTATCCGAGAGAGGTCAAAAGTTATTTGACACTACCTCTCGCCTATACTATCAAGCTACAGGTGAGAAGCTCTCTAAGATGAAGCTCTATGACATAGTGCTTACTGAGTGCAGAGAGACTAAGAAGTCTGATGGTTTCTATATTAGAAACATATCTACAGCAGGGTTCATGGTAGCCATGCAAGACTTAGCTTCTGTATGCAGAGCATACCTCAAGGACAAAGAGTACAAGTCCATATCCTTCGGACAGTTCAAGGTAGGTAAGCTACATAAGTTAGCTAGAGGTAAAGTTGGTAGAAAAAGGAGAGTTGCATAATGTTGAATAACATTAGCACACTTCCGAATCGCAAGACACATCCATCACCCTTTTGGGTGGTGGGTCTGTCGATAGACGGAAACAAGGGCAAAGTGAATGTACATCCACAGGCTCTTGAAAAGAGTGGATATAACTATGCTATTGACCATGCCATAGATATGGCAAGGGCAGTATATCCAAAATCACGAATTGAATTTTTATTTATAGAGGAGTATTAATATGAAGATACACAGAGTAGTAACAATGCTAGGTGCTACAACTACCACAGGTAAACTAGCAAGTGATATGTATGACTTGAATAACAAGACATACTACTCAGAAGCAGAGGGTAGAGATATACCTATCTCACACATGGACTTTCAGCACATGGTCAGAGCTTTTGTAAAGCTATGTGACCAAGAGAATATGCTTGATAGGTCAAAGCATATGGGTACAACTAAAGACTTAGTTGCTAAGATTGAAGAGCTTGAAAAACTTCTCAAAGAGAAAGATGAGAAGATTGATAGCCTTAAAAAAATCTCTATTGCTAGAGATGTAACTGCTACACACTACAGGGAAGCATACCAAGATGCTACGACTACCAATGGTAGTAGGTATGTCTTCACAGAGATACCTAACAACGAGTATGGCAAGAAGCTAACAAGGGGTATGAAAGTGTATCTCAATGATGAGTCATACACCATGAGAGTACGTGGACAACACGTCAAACCTGAACTCAAGGGTACAGGAGCTACCTATTGGGGTCAATCTATCGACCAATCAACACACCTTAGAGTGTACATAGACAAAAAGAAAGGAGCATAATTATGCCATTTGATGTAATCCCAAATCTATTTGAGTTAGATAACAACTTAAACTTCGAGCTATCCTATGAGGATAGTAAGTTGGCAGGTCACAAGTTTGGATTCAATGTGAATACAGGCGAAGCGATTAGTCATACAAAGAACACATTCAACTGTGTTTCACACCCTACATTTTTCAACTCTGTCAAAGAAGTTATCTTAGATAACAGAGAGCCACATGAGTTGATTGACGCAAAGGTCAAGCAAAGGTCATGCAGAAATAATGCTTGGGCAATGGTGGATATTACTTTACCTAAAGTAACCTATCGTATCTACACAGACAAGCATCAGACAGATATCAGCGAAAGGATTATTCTTTTACACGGTATTGATGGGTCATGTTCTAATGTGGCATTGTTTGGTGGGATAGATATGTTCTGCACCAATGGGCAGATTAGGGGTAAGTATGACCTAGTCAAGAAGAAGAACACAAGTGGTTTCAGTATTGAAACATTTGTGAGTGAGTTACAAACTGCCAAGGCAGACTTCGATGCTCATTGTAGAATGCTACAAGTATGGGCAGAGACACCTATCAAGGCTAATGTAAGGCTACTTCTTGATAAGATAGTAAAGTCTGAAAGACTTTCTAAAAAGATGCTTACTCTTACTCAAAGAGAGATTAGCAAAAGGGGTAAGAATATGTATGCTTTATATTCTGCATTCACTAACTACTCATCTTATGCAGATGAGAGAAATGGTTTCTCATTACGTAATACAGGTAATGATACCAAGGGCGAGTCAATGTGGAAGAGAGAGCAACAGGTATCCCAATGGATAGACTCTAAGCCTTTCCAAGATTTATTGGTGGCTTAAATGTTACCTAACAACAACGACACAATAATAATTTTAATTGTGAGTGGAATAGTTATGCTATTCTTCTCATGTTACATAGGAGTATGATATGAATGTACTAAGTTTGTTTGATGGTTGTAGTAGTGGACAACTTGCCCTCAAGCCAACTTCCCTGATACATTTCAATGGGGAGATGTGACTAAGATTAAAGTGCCTACCAAAGGTAGTATAGATTTACTTATGGGTGGTTCGCCATGTCAGGGATTTTCTTTTGCAGGACATCAGCTTCAGTTCAATGACCCACGTAGTAGATTATTCTTTGACTTTGTACGTATACTAGATGCAGTCAAGCCTAAGTATGTCTTGCTTGAGAATGTGCGTATGGCTAAGAAGTCTCAAGATATTATGTCTAAAGCGATGGGATTTGAGCCACAGGCATTAAACTCTAGTTTACTGTCAGGTCAAAACAGATACCGATTGTATTGGTGGGGTAAGCTAGTAGGCGATACCTATGAGCAGATACCCATACCACCTATGGTGGACAAGGGTATTGTCATGCAAGATATCCTAGAGGATGGCTATGCCACAGACGAGATGACTAGTGGTGGCAAGTCTCATTGTCTTACTGCAAGATATAATGGTGCAGTATGGTGGAATAGCATTGAACGTAAGCAACGTACTATGGTACTCAAGGATAATCCTACCATGTCTAAGGATGGGTTGATACGTGTAGGTACTGCTGACCTCAAAGGTCATGACTCTATCAAGCGAGTGTATGCACAGGAAGGCAAAGCACCTACCCTCACTACCATGCAAGGTGGACACAGAGAACCAAAGGTTGCCATTGGTCGTATCGTTAATCGTAGATTAGATGAGCATGGCACTAGGAAAGATGACCAACTTGACTTGCCTTTTACTAGGCAACTAGAAGTCCGAGATGATGGTAAGTCTAACTGTCTCACTACTGTGCAGAAAGATAACGTGGTAGTATCAAAAGATATGTGGCGAAAGCTGACACCCCTAGAGTGTGAGCGATTGCAGACATTACCTGACAACTATACCAATCATGTGTCCAACTCACAGAGATACAAGATGATTGGCAATGGGTGGACAGTAGATGTGATTGCACATATACTCAAGACTATGGATGTTGAAAAACAATATTTACTAACTGACCCTATATGGGATGAAAGGTGGACAAGATGAAAATAAATATACATGAATACATTAATGAAATGGAAGATGACGAGTATGCAGAGGAAAATAATGGTCGCACAAGACTTTTCATAGACCTGAAGGGAATAGCAGACTTCATTGAGAACGAAGTGCAAAGAGATAACCCTGATTGTGATATTGAAATTTGTGGTGTAGACAGATGGGAATGAAGTATCTCAAAGAGAAATGGCATACACTAATATTTCCTAGTTTTTTCATACTGTTTGTATTCTTTATGGTGCTTGAATACTATAGGGGAAATTGTCGTATAGGTAAGGACACATGGGTATGCAATTACATAGATGTTGAAAAGACTATGAAAGGAGTAAACTTATGATAGCTGAATCATTAATATGCCTAGCACTAAATGTGTATCATGAAGCTAAGAATCAAAGTTTCATAGGGCAAGTAGCAGTAGCACAAGTAGTAATGAATAGGGTAAAGGATAACAGATACCCTAACAACGTGTGTGACGTAGTTAAACAAGGCTTGACGTACAAATGGAAGCCATCACTACCTATCAAGAATAGATGCCAATTTAGTTGGTATTGTGATGGCAAGAGTGACAAGCCAAGAGAAGCTAAAGCATGGAGAGATGCTATGCACGTGGCAAATGGTGTGTACAATGGACATCTAGATGACTTCGTAGAAGGTTCTACACATTATCATGCACACTATGTCCGACCTAGTTGGGCAGAGACAAAGACTTATATAATTAGAATAGATGACCACATATTTTATAGGTGGGATATTGAAAGGAGTAAATGATGACTAAAATAGTACACGACACATGGCAATCAGTCATGAATCATGAGCGTAATCCGTTGCGGCACATACCTGATTTGAATACTAGACACATGGTCATGCAAGTATTAGCATGGATGTGGTGCATAGTATTTTCTATGTACTTTGGTAGTATGTGGGTGTTTGGTATAACTGCGATTGCTCATGTATTTATTATATGTGCAGTTGTAATTACTGTAGCTACATTTGAAACTGCAAAGAGAAAGCCTACATTCTTTTTAAAAGAAGGCTATCATACACCAAGCAGAAGTAGATATATGTATTACAAGGGTAAGAGAATTAAGTATGACGATAACGACAAAGGGGGAGAACATGAATAGATTTATTATAGAAGATAGACCAAGCAAGATTGCATCATCTCTATGTGACCAACACATAGTCAAGATGCCACTAGAAGAAACACAGATGTTGTGTACTGTGCTATGGCATCATGCACCTAGCTTTGCAGAGGAAAAGGGTTTGTATAAACCTGTACATCAGAAGCATCCTTGCACACTATGGGCAATGGAAAACATAAGTAATTACACTTTTGCATTCTCTTTGTTAGGATGTATGCTAAAAGAGTATACTGCAAGATATAAAAAAGAACATGGTGCAGGTAAACACTTTGCATCTTTGTGGGTTGGCAGAGTGTATTTACCTGATGGTAAGATGACTGCACACCCACAATGTTTTAGTGGGCATGACCAACTAAAAACAGACGAGGTATTTCCTATACTAGCCTATAGAAGATTTTATATTGTTGACAAGTCTAGATTTGCGAGATACAAGTATACAGAAAAACCAAAATGGATGGAAACAGAATTACCAACTTGGATGAAAGGAGAAACAAATGTGGCATAGAATAACAGACTTTTTTAATGTGGACTATCACAAGAAATATGGGGAAGGTACGAAGTTCGACCTTGACTATGGCAAGTTACTAATCATAGGACTATGTATTTACATAGCAATAAAGGTATCTTAGTGAACATAAGTGACCTAACAAATAAATACTATTTGTCCAACGATTTCAATAGGTTAGCTGATAAAACTAAACATGATTATCAATATTGTGTGACTGTTTTATTGGATACAAAAGTTGATGGCAAAAGTATGGCAGAAATATGTCTTACCAAAATGTCAGGTGCGATAGCACGTAGAGCATACGAAGTATGGCTTGGGCGTGGCGTGTACTTGGCGAATGCAGTTACATCAGTAGCACGTAAGATATATTCCTTTGGAATGGAGATGGGGTATGCCGAGAGCAACCCTTTCTCTACTTTCAAACGTAAATCTGCTCATGCTAGGACAACTGTGTGGACAAAAGAACAAGTTAGGAAATTTCTTAACCATTGTTACGAAGATTTTAAGCACAGAAACTTAGGATTGATAGTACAAATGGCATACGAATGGTGTCAAAGAGTGGGAGATATGCGAATTTTACAGTTCTCTAGCATAGATTTTGACAAAGGTGTGTTAAATTTGCAACAGTCAAAGAGAAGAAGTGTAGTACACCTACCAATTTCTGTTGACTTATTAGAAATGCTTAAAGAACAGGCAAAAGATTACGACTTTCAGCCTTATGTTGCACCCTATCCTACACCAATGAGGGGTGTTTACAGTCCATATGCCATACAAAGGCTATCAAAAGTGGCTAGAAGAGTCATAAAAGAGTCAGGATTACCTGATGATTTACGAATATCTGACCTACGTAGGACAGGAACTACCGAAATGGTAGAAGCAGGAGTGCCTATGGGTCAGATTATGTCCGTTACAGGACACGCTAACCCACAGTCGGTTAAACCTTACATGAAAAATACGTATGCTAGTGCAGAAAATGCATTGACATTACGTGATAATTACATTAAGAGTATATAATATGAATATATATAATTACATAAGTGATTTACATTTAAGTGTAGGAGAAACAAAAAGAACTAACTGTCCTAGTTGTAATGGTTATAAGACATTTACTGTAACCAACAACATGGGTAGGCTAGTTTGGAACTGTTACAAATCTTCTTGTCCTATCTCAGGAACAAAGAAGGTTAACTTATCTGTGGATGATATCAAGACTGCCAAGTCTGATGTCAAAAAAGATAGTACAGGCTTCGCCTTACCTGAGTATGTAGTACATCACAATCATAGACGAGAGGTCATGGACTTTTGTGAGTTATGGAATCTAGAATATGATAAGTTGGAGTTGTACTACGACATAAAAGAAAGGAGAGTTGTATTTCCTGTCAAGAAAGACGGACTGATTGTAGATGCAGTTGGTCGGTCTGTGGGATTTCGTCTGCCCAAATGGAAACGATATGGAAATAGTGACTTGCCTTTCTCATATGGATGTGGTAAGGTGGCTGTAGTTGTTGAGGATTGTGTAAGTGCATCTGTTGTAGGCAATGGTGTTTATGTAGGGGTAGCTGTGTTGGGAACATCATTAAGCGATTCACACAAGAGATACCTATCACAATTCTCAACTGCTATCATAGCCTTAGACCCTGATGCAATGCCCAAGACACTAGCCTTTGCAAAAGAGTTACGAGGATACGTCAATGACGTAAAAGTATTGAGATTGAAAGATGATTTGAAATATGGAGAAGACGAAGACTTAAACAACTTATATAAACTAACCCCAAAGGAGAACCAACATGGAATTATCACTACTACGTAGTTTAATGAACAAAGACTTCTATGAAGACCATAGAGGTGCTAGGTGTCCTGATAGATTGTTTAGCAAAGATGCTAGGACTATCAAGCACACCATAGATAAAGCAATGCGAAAGTATGACAGGGATGTAACACCTGACGAACTTGAAGCTCTGTTCTTGTCTAGCAATCCTGCTATGACTACTGCACAGAAGCAAGGTTACTCTGCATTGTTCAACGATATTAAAAGGCAGAAGCCTATGGGAACAGATGTAGCACAGGATGTGTTATCTAAGTTGTTCCAACAAGTTATTGGGGAAGACGTAGCTAATCTTGGCTTCGACTTTGTCAATGGTGTGCAGACAAGTATGAAACCTCTACGTGATTTACTAGAGAAGTACAACGATGACTTCACACCTGAGATGAGAATAGAATGGGATGATATCTCGTTTGATACTCTGATGGCTAAACAAAGTCAGCAGACTAGGTGGTCATTCAATCTACCTGAGTTAGCTAGGAAAGTAGAAGGTGTCAATGGTGGCTATCTTGTTGAGGTGGGGGCAAGACCCAACACAGGTAAGACTAGCTTCCATGCATCTCTCCTTGTAGGAGACAATGGCTTTGCTAGACAAGGTGCTAAGTGTGTTGTCTTATGTAACGAAGAATCATATGACAGAGTAGGATTTAGATATCTGACTGCATCTACAAACATGGATAAGTATCAGATAAAAGATAATCCTGCACAGGCTAGGGATAGGTACAAAATTGTGTCACCTAATCTAAAGATAAAGGATGTGACAGGCGAGGATATGTCTTGGGTGGAGAGTATGTGTAAGAGTGTTAATCCTGACGTAGTTGTGATTGACATGGGAGATAAGTTTGCACGTACTGCAGGATATGCTAGACCTGATGAAGCACTCAAGGCAAATGCAATATATGCAAGACAGATTGCAAAACAATATGATTGTGTTATATTCTATATGTCACAACTCAATGCAGAAGCAGAGGGTAGACAGAGACTTAATCAGGCAATGATGGAAGGCTCACGTACAGGTAAGGCGGCAGAAGCCGACTTAATGATATTAATAGGACAACCTGCAAGTGTTGAAGGTATTGATGAGGAGTCAACCATGAGACATTTGAATGTTGTTAAGAACAAAATTACAGGTTGGCATGGCATGATAAACTGCAACATCAACCCACACACAGCGAGGTATAGTGCATGAAATTAACATTAGACGTAGAAAATACAGTAACAAAGAGAGATGGCAGAATGCATCTCGACCCATACGAACCTACTAACAAGTTAGTTATGGTGGGATGTCTGACAGATATAGGTAACGAGTATCTGTTTAATATGGATTCAGGTGGCACACAGCACATAGACATACAAGATTTGCTTGACAGAGCAACAATACTTATAGGACATAACATAGCGTATGACCTGATGTGGTTATGGGAGTGTGGCTTCAAGTATGAAGGTCCTGTCTTTGACACCATGCTCACAGAGTATATATTACAGAGAGGTCTGAAAGAACCTTTACATCTCAAAGACTGTGCCGAAAGGTATGACCTAGAGACAAAGAAAGAAGATACGTTGAAGGAATACTTTGCAAAGGGTTATGCTACAGATGAGATACCTAGGGCAGAATTAAGGCAGTATTTATCTGCAGACTTACACGCTACACAGCAATTGTCTGACAGACAGTATAAGAAACTTAACTCTGTTAAGTATGCCCATCTTATGGATACAGTAATACTTACAAACAAAGTGTGTGTTACTCTAGCTAGGACACACAGGAATGGATTCAAGGTAGATGAGACTAAACTAGAGTCTGTAAGAAAAGAGTTTGAGACAGAGAAGCAAGAGATTGAGAAGCGATTATCTTCACAAGTAAGAAATATAATGGGGGATATGCCTATTAATCTTAACAGTCCTGAACAGATGTCATGGGTTATCTATAGTAGAAAGCCTAAAGACAAAGCTATGTGGGCAAATGAGTTTATTCCTCACATGGCTCATGATGACTTCAAGAGAGCAGTCAGAGATAACTCTGATATTGTATATAAAACAAAAGCTATTATATGTAAGTCATGTAATGGCACAGGCAACATAAGAAAGGTAAGAAAGAATGGAACTCCTTATGCTAATACCAATAAAGACCCTGCTTGTAATGGTCTTGGTTATCATTTTCATGATGACAGAACTAAGATAGCAGGACTGAAGTTTAATGCACCAAATGCCAAGTGGGTATCTGCAAATGGGTTTGGTGTATCCAAAGGTAATCTAGATGTATTACAAGGCATGGCAAACAGGGCAGGTATGAAAGAAGCTAGTAGTTTCTTACAAGACCTCAAGAGATTGTCTGCATTAGATACATACTTGTCTTCCTTCGTTGAAGGTATCAAAGCACACGTAAAGTCTGATGGTATGTTACACGTAAGACTATTACAACATAGAACTGCTACAGGCAGATTTAGTGGAGCAGACCCTAATATGCAGAATATGCCAAGAGGTGGCACGTTTCCTGTGAAGAAGGTGTTTGTATCACGTTGGAAAGGTGGTAAGATTCTAGAAGCAGACTTTGCACAGCTAGAGTTTAGAACTGCCGCATATTTATCACAAGATAAGGTGGCTATAAATGAGATTAAAACAGGCTTTGATGTTCATGCGTACACTGCTGACATCATTACGAAATCAGGTCAGCCTACTACTAGGCAGGATGCTAAAGCACATACCTTTGCTCCGTTGTATGGTGCGACAGGGTTCGGTAGGACAAAAGCAGAAGCGAGATACTACCAAGACTTCACCAAGAAGTACAAAGGAGTCGCATCATGGCATTCCAGATTGGCTAAAGAGGCTCTAGAGAAAAGAAGTATTACCACACCATCAGGCAGAGAGTTTAGTTTCCCTGATGTTGAAAGAAGAATGAATGGTTCTGTGTCTCACTTTACACAGATAAAGAACTATCCTGTGCAGAGCTTTGCGACTGCAGATATAGTTCCATTAGTTCTTACACACATAGAAGACAGATTAAAGTTACTTCAGTCTTGTATCGTGAATACAGTGCATGATTCCATTGTGATTGATGTACACCCTGATGAGATTAACAAAGTTATTTTCATCTTAAAATCTATTAATGAAGACATGAATAGTATTATAAATCAACAGTTTAGAATAGACTTCAATGTGCCTTTATTATTAGAAGCAAAAATAGGTGATAATTGGCTTGACACTAAAGATGTTAGCTGATATAACTATGAAACATTTTAACTTTCTGAAAGGAGAATATATATGACAGAAGCAAACTTAGTGACCATAGACACTAACAATTATGAATCTATGGCAAAGGCTATGGGAATAGCAAATGAGTCTAATACAGTGGAAAAGAAATCTCCACAACTACCTAGATTTAAAATCAATCATGCTCCGATTGAAGAGGATGATGAGATTATAGTAAAGGGTGGTACTTATAAATTAGACATCCCTGAAGGTCAGGTCTTGTATGGTAAGACTGCAACCATTAGACCTTTCATGCAGAGATATATGTACAAAAGATTTGTAAAGAATATGTCTGCAAAAAAGGGAGAACCTATGGGTATTTATCATAAGACTGTCATGGCTGATACTCTTAATAAAGACCTGAAGGATAATCAAGGTGGATTCAACTGTGGTAAACCTGCAGGTTGGATACAAGACTTTGATGCTCTGCCTGATAAAACTAAAGACCTTATCAAGCAGATTAAACGTGTGCGTGTAGTGTTTGGTTTAGTAGACTTACACGATGCTGTTGATGCAAAAGGTAATAGCGTTGAGTTTGAGACTACCCCATTTATATGGGAGATAGATAATAGAGAAGCATTCAAAACTGTGGGTGTAAACTTTACAAAACTTGCAAAGCAAAAGTGTTTACCTGTTCAGCATACTATAGCTCTAGCTACTGAACCTAGAAAGCTACCTAATGGTAGTAAGTTCTATTTGCCTACTAGCACGTTGAACTTGTCTGAGAAGATAGACCTGTCTGAGAAAGACCAAGTTATGTTTGGAGACTTCCTAGCTTGGGTGGAGAACTATAATCAGTATATAGTATCCGAGTGGAATGAACAGGCTTCTCAAAACTCCATTGATGAAGATATGTCCACTGCAGTTAGTGATATCATTGACGCAGAGGATAACTTCATAGAAGTGGAAAACGCATAGTGCTAAGTAACAATCCTTTCGCAGTGCATGGTATCAATTACTTGTCACCTAGTAGCATCAATACATACATTAATGATAATGCTTTGTGGGTTGCTAGGTATTTGTTTGGTGTTAAATCATCTAATGGTGCTAGTGCTGTGAGAGGTATTGCTACTGAAGCCACTTTAGCGAACAAGTATGAAAAGAAAACCTTTGACTTTAACTATTTAGATATGCACTTCATGTCTCTGTGTGCTGAATCAGGTGTTGATTTAGGAGATATAAAGACAGCTAAAGAGAAAAAGTTGTTGGAAGGTTTTGGCAAAGTCATTGATGAGAACTTTAACTATGATAATCTTGAAGCATACCAAGAAAAAGTATCAGTTCAGATTGATGACCTGCCTGTGCCTATTATAGGATATATTGACTTTCGCTTTGCTGACAAGATAGTTGACTTGAAGACAACCACAAGGATGCCTACAAGACCGACTGAAGCACAGAAAAGACAGATGGCATTATACTCTATGGCATATCCTAAGAGTAGTGTAGACCTGTTCTTTGCAAGTCCTAAAGAACACAAGGTATTTACACTTAAAAACTTATCTGCATACAAGAAGCAACTAACTAAAGTTGCTTTTGGTATACAAAAGTTTTTGTCTGTCAGTGATGACAAGCATGAGATAGCTTCTCTTACATATCCTAACCTAGACTCTTGGTTGTGGACAGGTATGAAAGATGAAGCGAGTAAAATATGGAGTTTAAAATAATGACTGATTCTAAAAAGATAGAAGACCTGCAAAAGGATATTGAGACTATGGAAAAAGAGTTAGCTGAAGCTAAGAAAACCCTTCGTGATATGAGAACTAAGGGTTTGAGAGAAGCTATGGAAGCTAAGAAGTTAGCAGATGAAGCTGTTAAAGAAGAGATGAAAGCTCTTGGTGTTTCATATTCTCATGACTCATACGAGTTCAATCCTTTTACAGGGTGGAGAAGGTTACTCTAGTGTCTCCACACAAAGTACGCAGAGATGCAATAAAGCATGGGTATAGGAGTGGCTTAGAACATAAGCTCTCCACATACTTAAAAGAAAACAAGTGTAAGTTTTCGTATGAGTCTATTAAAATAGAGTGGGAAGATTTATGTTATCGCACCTATACCCCTGACTTTATATTATATAATGGGATTATAATAGAAACTAAAGGCAGGTTCTTAACATTAGATAGAAGAAAACATCTAGCGATTAAGAAGCAACATCCAAACTTAGACATTAGATTTGTGTTTGAAAATAGCAAAAGAAAACTTAGTAAAGGTGCTAAATCAACATATGCAGAGTGGTGTATTAGATATGGATTTAGATATTATGATAGAATAATACCTGAAGATTGGTTGAAAGAGAAAGGTAAAAACAAACACCCTAAGTTCATACGATTTTCAACAACAAAGATAAGGAGATAAATATGGATAAATATGATGTACAAACGAATGATTTTATGATTGTAGTTAAACCCCACCTTGATAAAAAGAATAAGTGGACAGGAGAGGTAACTCTCAAGATGGTAGTGGACAAAGCTAATAAACTAGACGATGATGATTTCTATTCTATGCTTAGTTTTACTAAACAGATATGTGCCTCTGTTCCTTTGATGGAAGAGAACAAAATATTTAGAGAAGCTACTGAGCAACTCGCTGACAAATATTTATCACAAGAAGAACTAGCACAAGGCATAGAGAGATTGACTCAGCCTAAAGAACGTGGTAATGTTATACACGTCAACTTTAAACCTGAAGGCAAATTACATTGAGGCATTTAGAATATATGAAAAAGAAATTTAAAGAACTAGAAGAAAAATCAAAGGAGCAAAAAGTGAAATATTTATCAGGTGTAAAAAAACAAGCACAAGAACAATCAGACCATAAACAAACTATGGATATGGTTAATCATCCACCACACTATAACAAAGCAGGTATAGAAACTATAGATGCTATTAGAGCTATGACTGATAATGGGTTTGAGTATTACCTACAAGGTAACATCATGAAGTATCTTTGGAGATACAGATACAAGAATGGTGTAGAAGATTTGAAGAAAGCACAATGGTATCTTACAGAACTGATAGACGTGGTTGAAAAAGATGCGAGTTAAAATTATGATGACACTGTATATCGACCCTGAAGAGTATGCAGTACCTGCCGATGGCAACGTAGACGAAGAGATGGAAGAATACATCAATGAGACTTTTCACGAGATAGAAGGAGTGAAAGTTAAGAGTATAAAGATAGTAACAGAGGAGACCTAAATGCAAAACTATTTACCAACTGATTATCAAAATTTTATAGCTCTTTCTAGATATGCAAGATGGAAAGACGATGAGCAAAGACGAGAGACTTGGATAGAAACTGTGGATAGATATATAGGTTACATGGATAACCATCTAAAAACTAATTATAACTACACGATTACTAAAGCTCTCAAAGAGAAACTAAATGAATCTATAGTATCTCTTGGCACTATGCCAAGCATGAGAGCATTAATGACTGCAGGTATAGCGTTAGATAGGTGTCATGTAGCAGGGTATAATTGTAGCTACATACCTGTAGATAGTCCACGTAGCTTTGATGAATGTATGTATATACTTATGTGTGGCACAGGTGTAGGTTTCTCTGTAGAAAGAGAGAATGTAGATAAACTACCTGTAGTAAACGAACACTTTGAGCAGTCATCTACTGTTATAAAGGTTGCTGATAGTAGACCCGGATGGTCAAGAGCATTACGTGAGTTAATATCTTTATTATATGCAGGACAGATACCTACATGGGATGTATCCGAGGTAAGACCTGCAGGTGCTAGACTAAAAACTTTTGGTGGTAGAGCATCAGGACCTGCTCCTCTCATAGACTTGTTTAAGTTTTGTATACAGAAGTTTGAGGGTGCAAAAGGTAGAAGACTATTTCCTATAGAGTGTCACGATATCATGTGTAAGATAGGGGAGGTTGTAGTTGTTGGTGGTGTTAGACGTTCTGCTCTTATCTCTTTGTCTAACTTAGGTGATGACCAAATGCGTCATGCCAAGTCAGGACAGTGGTGGGAGAATGAAGGGCAAAGAGCATTGGCTAATAACTCTGTAGCGTTTAAAGGTAAGCCTGAGATGGGTACATTCATGAGAGAGTGGACATCATTATATGAATCTAAATCAGGAGAGCGTGGTATCTTTAATAGAAAAGCCGCAAAAGTAAAAGCATCGGAGAATGGTAGACGTGAGACTGAGCATGAGTTTGGATGTAATCCATGCAGTGAGATTATACTTAGACCTTATCAGTTCTGTAATCTTACAGAGGTTGTTGCACGAGAAACAGATGATATAGTATCCTTGAAAGATAAAGTTCGCATGGCTACTATATTAGGCACATTTCAATCTACTCTTACAGACTTTAAGTATCTACGTAAAGTATGGAAATCTAATACAGAGGAAGAGAGGTTGCTAGGTGTATCTTTGACAGGTATATTAGACTGTCCTGTTCTATCTCCTGATAATAGTAACTTATCTTTTAACTTACAACTACTAAAAGAGGTTGCAGTAGAAACTAACAAGAAGATTGCTAAAGACTTAGGCATACCACAGTCAACTGCTATAACATGTATCAAACCTAGTGGCACAGTTAGCCAATTAGTTGACAGTGCATCAGGAATACATGCAAGACATAATCCTTTCTATGTTAGAACTGTGCGTGGAGATAATAAAGACCCACTCACACAGTTTATGAAAGAGAGTGGTATCCCTGCAGAACCTGATGTCATGAAGCCTGACAGCACAACTGTGTTTAGCTTTCCTATGAAGTCACCTACAGGTGCTATCACTAGAACTGAGATGACTGCTGTACAACAGTTAGAATATTGGCTCATGTTCCAAAGAAGTTGGTGTGAGCATAAACCATCTGTAACTATATCTGTAAAAGAAGATGAGTGGATGGATGTAGGAGCTTGGGTATACAGAAACTTTGATGAGGTATCAGGTATATCCTTCTTACCTTTCAGTGACCATACATATGCACAAGCACCTTATCAAGATATAAATGAGGAAGAGTACAAAGAGTTACATAGTAAGATGCCTACCTCTATTGATTGGTCTAAGTTAGCAGACTTCGAGAAAGAGGACACGACAAGTGGCTCTAAAGAACTAGCTTGTACTGCTGATGCCTGTGAAATGGTTGACATACAGGCTAGTTAATGTTAGAAAATACAGTGCAACTAATATGGTGGCAATGGTGGTTACTTATTGCCATCACTATAAATACGTTAATAAACTTAATCGTTTTCTTTAAAGGTAGAAAGCTACACATAAGGGAACTATTACATCTTAAACCCAAAGTGAAAGGAGTCACACATGGAAAACCTAGAACCAAGTAAAGAAGACAGAAAAAAGTTTGACATAGACCTAGAGTATGGTAAAGTAAGGGAACAGTTTGTAGCAGATATGTTACAAAACAAAAAGATAGAAGTAAAAAGTGAAAGAGATAAGTGGCAGAAGACAGGCAACATAGCTATAGAATACGAATCATATGGTAAGCCTAGTGGTATCAATGCAACAGAAGCAGACTATTGGTTTCATAATCTATGCATAGGTGATGATGTCTTTTGTACACTTGTCTTTAATGTAGATAATCTAAAGAAGCTAATTGATAGATTAGATTACAAGAGAAGTGTATCAGGTGGAGACCATAATGCATCTAAAATGTATTTGTTAAAACTAGATAAGTTGTTTTCATCTGACGTTATAAAAACATTTAGAGGAGAAAACTAATGAGAGAGATGTTATTATCAGCATTAAAGTCCTATTATGTAGGACATATAAACAAGCACATAGCTAACGTAGAAATATATCTGAGCAGGTCTACAGGTATTGGAGAACACTCTGATATAATAGAAGCTATGGACAAAGAGATAGAGCACATTGATAAGTATGACGCAAGATTATCAATGATATTAAAATATTTAGAAAGGAAACAAACCAATGAAGCAGAAGAAAAAAAGGAATCCAAATCTAAGTAAGTATGATGCACCCCTACGTATTCAGTTTGAGCGTGGGGTCAATGCTTTTAAAGGCAAGCAATACATACGTAATGTTGCTAAGTTCGGTGCTAAGATTATATGTACAGAGAGTCCATACAATCCTAACACTATGCAACATAGGGAGTGGCAAAGAGGATATAACTTTGCTTATACCAAACAGTTGGAGAAAGTAAAACGTGACGAAGCTAGAAGAAGAAGCCAAGAAGTTCATGCAGTTGCACAATAAGAGTTTGATAACTGCAAATGAATACCAAGAGAAGTGTAAGACTACAGCTATCTATCCTAAGAAAGATGCCATAGCTTACCTATCTCTTGGACTTGTGAGTGAAGCAGGAGAGGTAGCAGGGAAAGTAAAGAAACAAATACGTGATGGCACTACATCAAACGTAGCGTCTGAGATAGGTGATGTTCTTTGGTATTGTGCTATGTTAGCGAATGAGTTAGGTGCTAATCTAGGTAAGATTATGGAAGATAATTTGTATAAACTTAATGATAGAAAGACACGAGGAACGTTACAGGGGTCAGGAGATAGTCGTTAAAATGCACTACCTGATAAAGCATTACCCATAATTTTACCTACTAACAAGTGGTTTCTATCAGGGTCTGCTTCTTGCATTTCCATAACTGTCATACCATATTTTTCCATATAATATTCGTCTGCTAGTTTTCTTTTATCTGCTCCTAATCTACCCCATTGTGCTCTATCAAAAGGGGTAAAGGCTCTACCCTCTAGCCTAGCCTCTGCCTGTGCCTCTGCTTTTCCTAACTCTTTAGATATATTTCTATACAACTTTAAATTGTTTAAAAGCATGGCTTTCTTTTTAGTATCAGAGGCTTGTTTATATCTGTCAGACTGAACAATCTTTTTAACCTCTTTGTCCACATACTTACCCATATATCTTTTAACAAAAGCATCTGCAGATTTATCTCCTGTTGATGGAACTACTTGATAAGTTTCTAGTCCAAATTTAACTAACTCTTTTTCTACAGGGGTTCGTTGCATTTCTTTTCTAACACCTGTTAATTGAGTTCCTACAGGACTTTGTCTATATATTTTACCCTCTCTTGTAGCACTCTCTAACTCAGGATAATATTCTTTTACAAAAGGTAAATTACGTAGTATAGAATTAGAGAATGCACTCATGCCTCTTTCAGTAGCACCTGAACCATCTATCTGATTAAAGTCTCTAAGCACTGCTTCTTCTTCATCAAAAGCAGCCACTACATCTCTTACAATTCTACCCGGAGTAGCTGCACCACCAATTAACTCACCTATATATCCACCAACATACTCTGCTAATTTTTCACCTGTGATATCAGTGAGTCCTGTTGGACTTCTGAGGTTCTTATAGAAAGACTCAATCATATATGAACTTGCACCTGTTCTAAACTGAGAGCCTGTTATACCCTCTAGTAAATCCTTAGTATCTATCTTTTCTAATTCATTATTATCCCACTTTACTATAAAGTCTGCCACTATTAAGTAAGGAGCTAATGGAAAGAAAGGTCTCATATCTGCAGTTCTACCATCATCCGTTTTAGATTCATACCACTTTACGTCTTGGTTATTAGACCTATGATAGATTGCTGCTTGAAGAGCGGCATAACCAACTAAACCTTTAGAGAATTGTTCTCTAGCTAAGTTAAATTGTCTCTCACCTGCCTTAAAATCACCTTTTAAATATTTACCTAAACCACCTGCACTATTTAAAGTAGCACCCACAAAACTTACAGGACTATATTGAAATTGAAACTGCATTGCATTTGCCATAAATCTAGCAAAAGGAAATGCACCTGTACCTGCAGGCACACCTATAAGTCCGGGCAAAGGTCCTAGTGCCTCATTAAACTTAATAAAGTTATAGGCTATACCATCTCCCACATATTTTTTAGAATTTTGTTTAGGCATACGAGAGAAAGTAAAAGACAAAGCATCTTCTACTGAGTCACCTACTAATTTTGTGGGTAGAACTTTACCTTGTCTGTGTACATCTGCAAGACTTGTACCCATACGTCTTAACTTTTTATCCACTGATGCAGTAAATACACCTCTTCTAAAAAATCCATCTTGCATGATGTTTAAATGGTTTAGTGCCATAGTAAATCTAGATAAACTTTCAGTACCTGTTACCTCTCCTGTTGTTCTGTTAAGGGTTCTTAATAACTGAGGATTATATTTTAGTAAAGATTCTGCTAACTCTCCTGATGTATTATTATCCATAGTAAATGCTATGAGACCAAAAGCATCTCTACCTATATCTCTTAGTCCTCTTTGGAAGTTACCTGCAGTAATATCTTCTACTGCTTTACCTGTCGCTAAAGAATTTATCGCTCTACCTGCATGATATAGACTTGACTCCATTAAGTTGTAGGCAGACTCAAAGCCTAATCTAGTCACACCTGTAGCCACGTTACGAACAGTTGTAGATAATTGTGTAACCATGAGTGCTCTACGCTCTCTATCCATTCTTTGCATAAATGAAACTAATTTACTAGTCTCAGTATCACCCATGTTACCAAACTTTTCGTCAAATAATTTCTTGAGAAGAGGGTCTGACTCCTTATAACCTTTAAATAGTTTTCCTAATGGACTAGCTGCCTGTAACAACTGTCCTGCCTCACTAAATGATGTATAAGTTATTTCAGAAAACTGTTTCTGAGTCAATCCTGCTCTAGCTATAGCACCATCTAGTAAGTCTAAGTCAATACCTTCAAACTCTTTAGTGTTAAATCTCTGTAGTATTTCTCCTATAGCTTCTGATGCTTTACCATCACCCTCTTGATACTTACTTAAAAATTCATCATACTTACCTGTAGTGTCTTTTAACATATCCTCTACAGTTTCTGTGGCTACTTTAGATACTCTTTGGATTATATCCACTTTAACTTTTTTGTCTAGTATATCTAAATTAGATAAATTTAAATCAGGGTCTAGATTATCTAGTATTCTTCTACCCTCTGTAGGGTCAAATGAGATATCATCTGCATTCATGGTAAGTTGTCTACCTATATTTTCATCAGGATTAGCATTACCACTAAATGCTTTAGAGGCTAACCTGTCATTTTTACCTTCTTTTATTAACTGTTTTCTAGCTTTATTTATAGCTCCTTTACCTAAACTCTTATAACCAACACCACCTATTGTACCAACTATAGCTGAACTAAGTCCTGCTGAAAGTAATATATCACTAACTGTAGCCTCTTCACCCATCTCTGCTTCAGCTTCTACCTTACTCAATCCATATTCGTCATACGCACCTCTGAATCCCTCTACTGCTGTTTCAGCTATTAGAGGCTTTTTGATAGCCTGAAATCCTATTCTACTTGACTGTGATATAGCACCTCTTTTACCTAGTTGTAGTATAGATTGTTTAGCAGCTTGGGTTGCTGCTACAGTTGCTATCTTTGCAGTTCCTAATCCTATTAAATTTATAGGGTCTGCTATCAATGCCTTTCCATAATCTAATATACCATCAAGAGTTCCTGTTCCACCTTCTTCATAAAAACTAGGTAGTCTTTGGATATCTCGGTATAAAGCACCAAACTCTGCTTTATCCTCTTCTGATGAAGAACGAATCCAATCGACTTGACCCATTAAATCTAATGTATTAGCGTTTATTTGTCGATAATGTGTTACAAATCTTTTTACATAATCTTTGTCACTTTCACCTTCCATCTGCATACCTGACTCACCGAATCTTTTCTTTCCGTATGAGCGTAAGGTAGACAAAAAGTTTTCATCTTTAGAAAACTCATCTAAAGTTTTTATTCTCTCTTCAAAAGTTTCATCTGCATATGTGGGGTCTAGCTGAAAGGAATCTTCAGCTTTAGGTTTGTCTTCATCTTCTTCTGCAAAGTAGTCTATCTGCTTTGTTGCTACAGCTACTTCTTCTTTTTCTTCAGGCTTCTCCTCTTCCTCTGCAAAGTAATCTACAGAGGTGGTATTAGATACTTCTATAGCTTCTTCAGTAGCATCTTTTTTCTCTTCGTCATCCTCTGCGAAGTAGTCTACAGTATTCTTTAAAGCCATTTATCTTTTACCTTTTCGTGCCTCGGCTCTTATCTGTGCTTGACTCTTTTTATCTTCAGGTACAGCATCTCCAAATCTCTTTTTTCTCAACTCTGCTAGTCTTTTCTTCTCTGCATCGGCTGCTTTCTTTTCTTCTGTATATTTATTCCAAACAATTTGTGCTAAACCATCCATTCTTTCTTCATAAGCCTCTTGAGTTTCGTCTGCTTTCTTTGGATAGGTTTGCATTAACATATCAGAAAGTTGCATAGGATTAGTTATGGTAGTTTTTGTTCCTTGATTTAACTCTAATAAGTTTCTAGCCACGTTTTCATTTACTTCAGGATTATCTTTAACAAGTTTTTCTACCTTTTCTCTCTTAGTTATTTTCTTTGGCTCTTGTATTTCTTTTTCACCTTCACCTTCACCTACACCAAATTCTTCTTTTAAAACTTCTTCTACTAATCCTTGTGCATTATTCGTTGCTATCCAGTTTAAAGCACCCTCAGATTTAACAGTGCCATCACTATCAATTAATCCTTTTACATAATTTTTCTTAGACTCTCTAAGTTTTTGATTATAGTATTTAGTTGCTTCATCTCCTGATAAAAGTCCTTCAGGTGTGGTTACTTTTAAAATACCACCTGATGTATTATAACCTACCTCTGTTTTTAGATTAGTTACTACACTATTAAATCCTGTGTTAACTTTAGAGAAAGTTAAGTCTTTAGTAGTTGTATCATCTTTAGCGTTTGCAGCTATGTTAGCCGCTTGTACTGTTGCAGATTTTTTATTCACATCAGCTAAGATACTTATAACAGTATCCTTCTTTTGATTAAGAGCATCTAACTTATCTTTATAGTCAGGTGCAGTTTTATCTAATTGAGTTATTTGAGTAGCTATAACCCCAAGTTGAGATTCTAAATCTTTAGGAGCTTTCATTAGTCTATCATATCTTATAGAGCCTTTACCAAAAGATTCTTTTATGTCAGATTCACTAGCATTATCTGCAGGTAATAATCCTGCTTGTACATATTGTGATTTTGCTTGTTCGTAAGTTTGCTTTGGGTCAATTCCAAATAACTGCATACCTTTTGTTGTTACACCTGTTGCAAATTCAGGTGTGGATATTTGTCTTAGTTTTACTAATCCTTTAGCAGCTTCAGCTACACCTTCAAAACCTTGCTCTTCATTTGCATGAGCATAATCATATGCCTCATTCATGTTACCCCCTAATTTTTTATGGGTTGATAATTCTTTATACATTGTATTATAGTGGTCATCTCCACCTGCAACTATGGCTCTAGCTTTATTAAAGGCAAATTTATCATCTTTATCAAATAACTGTGCTATGGCTTTTATTTGTTGCTCTACTTTTTCTTTATCATTTTGAAATTTTTTTCTATTCTCTGCGGCTTCAGCTACTTGTCTATCAAGTATAGTTCTAGTACGGAGCTTTACTTCTTTTTCTTGCTCATCAATATCTTCAACTATCTGTGAAGCTGCCCCACCTAAAAATGCACCAAAGTTAAATCCCATTATGCTCTCCTTGCCATAAGACCCATAGGTTCTTCTTGTATCTCTTCTTCCATCATATCTTCTTCTTCTTCAGGCATATCTTCTACTGTCATACCTTTAATCTTACTTAATGCAGAGTCCAATACAGCATCAGATGCTCTATCTGATTCTTCAGGCTCATCACCCATTACATATTTAGTATCTGTTTTCTCTGCTAATGTTTTCATTATCTCTATAAGTATAGGTAAAACTAATACACCTACATCAATACTATGCACACCTTGTAACACTGCACCTAATTGCATTGAGTTTGCTATTGTGCTTAGTGGTATACCTGATTCTATAATAGACAATAGTTCCTGTACTAATTCAGGATTGTCAAATCTATCTAGATACCAATCCATAGATTCTTCTACAGTGCTAAACTGTGGTGGATTTTGCCAAGGTCTTGCTCTTAATTCATGTGTAAGAGATTGCCCCGGAATAGGTCTACTGAATGATACTTGTTCAACATCACGCATTATTATAATCCTTAATATCTTGTATATATCTTGCCACACGCATAGTTACATCTACGTTAGGCTTATACTTTTTAGCTTTAGTAGACATAGTTTTAGATAGTAGACCACTTTTAGGCTCTTGCATAGGCTCTACTTGCATCTTAGATAATTTTCTATATATATTTAAAGAAGGGTTTGTTTCCATTATCCGAATAATCCTCCACCACCAAACATTGAACCTGTTACAAACTTACCAATCAATCCACCAAAAGCAGAAGAAGAGGCATAATCATTTTTCATGTCTTGTATGTTAGCGGCACTGTCAGCTTGTAGCTGTGCCTTTGCAAGTTCAATAACACGACTTCTTTCATTCTCTGCAGATGTCCATGCCCACTCCATAGTATCACCATAATACTGCCACAAATTATTATAGGCTTGATTACTTAGTCCTAATATATTCTGAGCATTCAATTCATTAGCTCTGTTTATAGCTGCAGTATCTGCAGTTGCTAACTGTCTTCTCCAATTAGCGTTTGCCTGTGCAATAACTAATTGATTCTGTGCATTAAATTGGTCACGTTGATTGTTAATCTCTGCATTAAATCTTTCTATAGTATTAGCCTGACCTGCATTAAACTGTGACTGTGCATTCATTTGTGTTGCATTAAACTGATTAGCTTGTTGTGCTAAATTAGCAAAGAATTGGTCTACTTGATTCTGAGAAGTAGCGTTAAACTGCCTTGATGCATTCTCTGCTGCTTGGTCAGTAAACAAAGATTGTATCTGTTGTTGTGCTCCAAACATTTCTGCTTGTTGTCTGTTGGATAGGTTAGCCATATCCATTTGCAAGAATGACTGTGCGTTCTGTACAGCAGCTTGTTGTCTAGCATTTAAATTTGCAGTGTCTAAACCTGATAAAGCAGAAGCGTTTGCCATTACTAATGCCTGTCTATTAGACAAGTTATTTAGATTCATAGTCTGAGCAGCACGAGAGTTCTCTAAAGCTACCTGTTGTTCTGCAGTAAAGTTTCTATTAGCTATGTCACTTATCTTTGCGGCATTTTGTACATTAGCTTGGAACGCTTGGTCAAACTCTAGTCCTATAAAGTTAGCTCTTTGTTGAGCTGCTAACATAGCACGTTGTTGTCTATTAGATAAGTTCTGTGTTTCAAACTGTGTTTGTACCTGTGCATCTGCTCGTGCAATAGGTAACGCTGATTCCATAGCAGCCTGTACAAGTGCCTGTCCTGCAATGCTAGAAGCACCTAAACCTCTTTGTTGCATAACTGCATTAACACCTCTGATAGCACCTGCCGCCCATGAAGGTGGATTAGTAGCATCAAAGTTTGCAGTTAATGTTGCTAGTTGTCCTGCTACAGTTGCTTTCTCAGAAGGTGTAGCAGTGGCAGCCTCTATTTGTTCTGTAAATGTTTTTGCCTTTTCTGCATCAGCAGTTGTAGATATCAACTCACCTGCTTGTATCTGCCTTTGAATAGGGTTTGTCATTTGAGTTGCAACACCTTGAGCCGCAGTTAAGTCTGCCACAGAGGTTGTTGCTTGTTGTTGTGCTTGTACTTGTGACCTTTGTCTTTCTTGGTCAGTTACTTGAGCACCTTGAACTGTTTGTAATGCTTCTCTTATCTGTGGAGTTACAGCCTGTGCTTGTAATTGTTGAGCATCAGCTTTGCTCTGTTGCTGTGTAGTTGCTGTTCCTGCTTGTGCCGCAGGTAATGCAACTTGCCCTTGAACACCTATATCTGTAGGAATAAATTGTCCTGCTGTTGGAGTGACACCTACTGTTTGTATCTGTGCTCCCTGTGGTAAAGCAGGAGCAGTTGCCATTTGTGCAGATATATCACCTATAGTTGCATTAGGGTCAAATGTGGCACTAGGATTTTGCACAGTAGGTAATGCTGTTACAGGTGTGCCACCTTCTTGAAATGATTGTCTTGGTGGTGGTACAAAAGAACCCACACCCTCAGTGCCTTGTCTTTGGTCAAACCTACCCATGTACATACCACCTTCATTCATTTGAATAGTATCACCCATCTCTCTTTCTTCAAGAAACTTTTGTTGCATATTCAAAGCATTCATAATTACATCTTGTTCAGGCATAGGTTTATTTAACTGCATTATCTACTTCCCATCAATACTTTGTCTAACTTATCTTCTAATCTTCTTAGTGCATCCATCAACTCATGCACATCATCTTTCACATCATCTTTACGTGCATACTCTTCTCGTGTCTTGTTCAAGAGTATCTGTATTCGTTTTACCTCTTGGAACATCTTGTTAAATGCCCAACCGAATGGTACAACGACCATAGTTAGAATTATGTTCCAAAATAACATTGGGTCAATGCTTTCCATTTCTAGTCGGCATCCTCTATCTTGTTGCCTTCCTTGACCCATTCTTGGATTGCCCTAAAATGTCGGTTGTTTTCGTCTAATGGCACAGACATCTTAATGCCATCAATGGTTGCTTGGATTCCTGCGTTGTTACCTGTAACCTCATCTACATAATATACTGCTGATTCAATATTCATCATTATAACTCTCCATCTGCTGTGTATTCATAAGAAACTCGCACATTACTTGAAACAGCAGTAGAGCCATCTGAGGGAGTAAAATATTTATTTGTTATATTTCCACCAACAGCAGAGCCATATTCCGTTCCAGTGAATTCTGTAGTTACACTTCCAGATGTTCCTGTTTTCGTTGAGTAAATTGTAATAGTAGGAGATGCTCTCATTGTGACAGGAAAAAACTGACTTGTGCTAGACATTCCAAAGTTATTATCACTTGCACGATAATATACAAGTCCTGCTGCACTGCCATAAGCGTTACCAATAGCAGTACCATCAGGGTAAGAAGTGGTAAAATACCTCTGACACAATCTAAGTTCTTCCCCAAATGACCTATGCTCAAATGGTGTGGCTTGTTCGCCTATTTCTAGTTGAACACCTGTAAGATACCAAT
>LULO01000180.1_pt1 | contig 49158 bp, 32 predicted proteins | sample 728121 | NCBI WGS metagenome assembly LULO01 (sample SAMN03860287, study PRJNA289734) | marine metagenome | biome: seawater column; feature: ocean; material: water; isolation source: Red Sea water column Station 149 - depth 50m | place: Saudi Arabia: Red Sea | collected 2011-10-15 | depth 50 m | reverse complement strand
AAGATGGAGTTTGGTTACCAGATAGCTTAGTAGGAACCGATTCTCATACTACCATGATTAATGGCTTAGGAGTTCTAGGCTGGGGGGGAGGAGGCATTGAAGCCGAAGCTGTAATGCTAGGTCAACCAATCTATATGCTACTTCCAGAGGTAGTTGGTTTTGAGCTTACAGGATCATTATCTCCAGGAGTGACGGCAACTGATATGACTCTGACAATAGTTGAGATGCTTAGGAAACACGGATGTGTAGGAAAATTTGTAGAATTCTACGGTTCAGGAATGAAAAATATTAGTCTTCCAGATCGGGCTACAATCGCGAATATGGCTCCAGAATACGGAGCAACCTGTGGATTCTTTCCCGTTGATCAAATTACCCTAGATTATCTCAGACTATCTGGTCGTGAAGATAGCCATATTCAAAATGTGAAATCTTACTTATCCGCGCAGTCATTATTTAATGATGAATCCTCAAAGAATCCTGAATTTACATCAACTCTAAGTTTGAATTTGAATTCTGTTCAACCTTCTCTGGCTGGACCAAAAAGGCCGCAAGATAGAGTTGAATTAGACGATATGAAAAGTCACTGGATAAAATCTCTAAATTCTCCTATAGGACATCAAGGACATGGAATTTCTGATGAATTCAATTCAACATCAGTTAATTTACCAAATAGAAAATCTAATTTGAAGCATGGAGATGTAGTCATTGCAGCAATTACTAGTTGTACCAATACTAGCAATCCAAGTGTTATGATGGCAGCTGGATTACTAGCACAAAAAGCAATAGCAAAAGGTCTTGAAATAAAACCATGGGTTAAGCCTAGCCTAGCTCCAGGTAGTAGAGTAGTAACAGAATACTTTGAAGCAGCAGGACTTTCTGAAGCATTATCTGAATTAGGCTTCAATGTAGTGGGATATGGTTGTACTACTTGCATCGGTAACTCAGGACCATTGGATGAAGATATTGAATCAGCTATTGACCAGGGAGATTTGATTGTTGGAAGCGTCTTGTCCGGAAATAGAAATTTCGAAGGACGAATACATCAGAAAATTAAGGCTAACTATCTAGCTAGTCCACCTTTAGTAGTCGCTTATGCACTAGCAGGTACTCTGAATATAGACTTTAGAATAGATCCCATAGGATTTACAGAGTCCGGTGAACCAGTAAAGTTAGAAGATATTTGGCCAAGCGAACAGGAAATTCAAAACTGTATAAATTCTGCAATTAATCCTGAAATGTACAGACAGAGATACTCTGATATTCTCGAAGAACCTAGGTGGGATTCAATAGATAGTGCCTCAAGTGATTTATTCAAATGGGATCCGGACTCAACTTATGTCAGGCAACCTACTTTTTTTGATGGCATAAGTGAAAATCCAACCGAAATCAATGATATAAGAAATGCTAGGGTATTAATGAAATTTGGAGACTCTGTTACTACAGATCATATTAGTCCAGCAGGAGCATTCCCTGCCCACGGACCTGCAGGACAGTATCTTCTAGAAAAGGGAGTGGATGCGAGAGATTTAAGGTGGTTTTACAACTCATTTCCCGAGCGGAGATGTAATTTCTGTTTTTGAAGCCAGTAATAGATACCTTTCTGAACAAACCCCACTAATTGTAATCGCAGGATCTCAATATGGTACAGGAAGCAGTAGAGACTGGGCTGCGAAGGGAACTCTTCTCTTAGGAGTAAAGGCAGTAATTGCTGTTTCATATGAGCGAATCCATCGTTCTAATCTAGTTGGAATGGGTGTATTACCTCTTTCATTCAGAAAAGGAGAAAACTCTGACTCCATAGGATTAGATGGAACAGAATTTTTCGATATACCTACAGAAGAGTTAAATCCATTTTCCGAAATTCCAGTAGTTGCCAGAAGAATTGATGGTTCAGTGGTAAATTTTAATGCTGTTGTGAGACTAGAAACTCCTGTAGAAGTTGAATATTATAGGAATGGTGGAATTTTACAGACGGTTGTAAGAAACCTCGCTAAAAAATAAGGTGATAATTTGGAAGAAAAAGAAACCTCTGAGTCAATTTTGCCAGGGCCAACTCCCGATCCAAGCAAAATTCCTTCGGTAGTTAGAGAGGTTGGTCAATTAGACATAGAAGGAAAAATAGAAGAACTAGGAATTGCTAAAATATCGAATCCAATAATTAGTGAATTAATTGAGTTTTTTGAGGAAACTGAACCCCCCGAGCCACTCTCAAATAATCTTTCGGGAGATCCACAATCTGAAGCATGGCTACAGTTGTTGTTGACATTAATGATAAAAGAACATGGAAAAGATTCTGCTTCTTTAGGAGAAATAGAACTGATAATAGGGGAAAAAATGAACAGAGAAGGGAGTGATTTGGAACTTTTCTTGAATAGACTTTGGATGATGGGAAGAATAGACAAAGTCTATGGTGGAGCTGAGGTCGCATTTTCACCCAATCCGAGTTGGCTAGAGTCACGGTAGAAATTTATCTAATTTGATGTTTTTTCCGGTTTTTGTGTAAGAATTCGATGAATATGCTAGAAATCAACGCAAGGTAATGCCTAAGAAAGGATGGAAACTCCGCATAGCTATGCTGAATGAACTTGAGGCTGTGAAAGAAAGTGTACAGAAAAAAAGTAGGGCTATTTCTCTAACCCTTCTGATGTTGACATCTATTATTGTGGCAATGATTCCAACTTCAACAGCATCTCATACTACTCAGTATGCAGTCCAGAGAGATCCATTGTATATTTCTATAGGCGATTTGAATTGTGATGGACATAATGATATCGCATCTGGTAGTGGATTTGGACATTTCATTAGTGTTCTCTACAATGATGGAGATGGTGGATTCGGAGATAGACAAGATATACAGATTTCAAATAATGATTCATTTAGGGCTGGATTTAGAGATGTTGCAGATGGCAATAAAGTGGAAATAGCCGACGTAGATGGCGATGGAATCAATGATTTGATTTACTACCAAGAGAACGTAAGATTCGTAGGGGAAACTTTTGTTCGTCCGGCAAATCTGACTGTAATTAAAGGAGAGTGCGATAATACTAGAGTAAATGAATGGAATATCCCTAGTGGATATCCGATAACAATCACTAATCCGTATCTTCAAGCATGGGATGTAGATGATATAGATGGTGATGGAAATGCAGATGTAGTATTTTCTTCCACCGATTCAACATTTACAAGTCAATATATTCAAATTTTTAGAGGACCAGATTACTCTATATTGGCTAATCAACAGTCCATTCCAGTCCCTTTGACGAGTGGACTCTACACCTCAATTAATTTAGGAAATTGGGGAGAAACACTCCAGACAATTCCCAATCCAGATCCACTTAGTGGCGGTGAACCAATAACAGCACCAGGTGAATGCGAAGATCTAGATATTTGGCTCCTAAGGACCCCTCCTTTCAGCTCTAGCTTAGGATATGCAAGTGGCACATATGACAATGTTACCGTATTAGAATTGGATTGTCTTACTAAACAATATCCAAATCCACTTACTCCAGCTTCCGGAACATTTCATAATTTCAAATTGGATGCGGAACACAACTTCCCTCTTTATGGAATTGATATTGCAGATACAACTGACGACGATATTAATCAAATAAATCTAATTGCTGCAGTAGATGGAATAACAGGAAATGTTTCATATGCAACTAGAAATGGAAATTCTTGGAATACACAGAATTATGTCGCATTCGGAGACTATTTGGGTGCATCATTAACTATTGCAGATGTAAACAGAGATGGTGAATTAGATTTCTTTATCCCTACATCACTCACTCTTCTAGACACACAAGAATCTACTGCACAAAATCAGACCTACTTACTCAGACCAAATCTAAGAGCTGTTAATACAGTACAAATTCTACTAGCAGACCCTGATTCCGATGGATACCTTGCTCCACTGTCATTTGATGTTGGAAGGAGGCCCACAATGGCTATGCCCGGTCAACTTAAAGGAGGTCCCGGTAGCGCTCTAGAGGTAGTAATTGGACAAGAAGACTATACTTATCGATTTTCAAATAATGCAATGTGGTTAGATACCCAAGGATATGCTGGCCAAGGAGATTATCTTTCAGTATTATCATTGGATAATTATGATTTAGGAATTACTAAAGTCTCTATTGAACCATCAATATTAGATCCAGCCACATTCCAAGATATAGTAGGTGAAGGAAATCGATGGGTGAATGTAACAATAAAGAATACAGGACTAATGCCAATCAATGGAGCTAATTTTGACGTTAGTCTAAATGTCAAGGAAGTTTTGGGTGGAACAGATACTGTAGTTTATTCTAATGATTTTGAATCTACAAATCCCAATGTAAACATAGATAATGCATACATTACCAAACATTCCTATACTTCCTATACCGGCGAATATGAATCTGGAGATTCTTCATGGCATATTGATGAAGATAGAATCTGGGAATCAAGTTTAACATATGAAGAAGGAGATATAGTTCACTACAATAATACCGATTATGAATGTGGTGGCAATAATACCACATCGTGCGATACAAACCCAGAAGAAGATAATTCTTCATGGCAAGAAGTTTTTTATTGGCTCCATGAAGCAGAATCTAATCCAAGCAGTTATTATTGGGCTGGTGTAACACATTCTTTTGATGAAAACACCAGTATCACTGGATACTATAACCACATGGATGAAGCATTAATATTGAATGATATAGATCTCTCTGGAGCTGATGCTGCTTTCTTAGACATGGATGCAATCTGTACAGTAGGCTTCTTCGAATTATTTCTAAATGAACCATATGATGTCGTAGAAAGATGGCTCTATGAAGATTCATGCTCTATTGAAGTTTGGAGTGATGGAACTGGATGGGAAACAGTTTGGCGATACGGCGGATGGGATAATGAAAGAAAAAATAGGATAGAAGAGCGGATATCTAGCGCTCCAGATCCAGAATATAATGACTACAATGGTAACGATTATGGAGATTATCATACAACTCTATGGAATAAATATAGTGAGGGAGGGGGAGACCCTGATTCATGCTACATTCCATATTTACAATTCGGTTTACCTTATCCGTTATGTTTCGAGGATGGCGGACTTGATCAAAAAGCTGACTCTATAGATTTGACTCCGTATGCTGGAGAAGTAATCGATTTAAGATTCCGTTTCAGAACTGGATTAGAAGGGACAACTGGACCAGAAGGTTCAGCAGACTACTCAGAAATGGACGGTTTTGCAATAGATAATATTACCATCAGGAAAAGAGATGTAGACTTTGGTCCTAATCCTACAGAAGTTACTCAACAAAAACAAGGCATTAATTTAATTGCAGGAGAATCAATGACTGTTAGTCTTAATGCTGATTTTATAGATAATACCACATACTATGTATCTACTGAATTATCGAATATTAATCTAGGTGGGCAATCTGATAATGACAGTACTAATGATGAAACTAAATTCCAGCTAACCGTAGAAAATTTATATGATCCAGGACTACTTGAAGAGCCTTGGATTGATTTGGAAAATGGAGAATTATATGCTTCAGGTGTCATGCCCATTACTGTAGGAGTTCAAAATTGGGGTAATACAGTAGTAGAATTTGATGTAGAAGCTAAGATATTCAATGCAGAACCAGAATTAATTGCTATAGAAGATTTCTCAGGACTAGTTGGGAGAATTTGGCAAGATGATAATGATGATAATGGCACTAGATTGGATGATTCTACAGAATCAAATGAAATGCTCCCCCAGAATGTAGGTGTTTTCAAGAACTATGCATATTGGCTAGGGCATCCATCAACTGGTTATGAAGATGAATGGAATGAATCAATAACATTAGAGCCAATTGAGATCAAGGATTCTGGTGCAGACTTTACTTTCCTAAGCTTTGACTACTTCGCTGAGGGCGATCATATTTCAGATAGATTTGGTAATGTTCAGACAGTAAGAGATTATGCTTACTTAGAAGCTACATGGTCTAAAGGTGGTGATGTTTATCAGGGTACAATTTATGGAAGTTGGACAGATTTGAATGAAAATGGACTCAGACTAGCCTACAACAACATAGGTGGAAATTTCTATCACTATTGTGAGGATTTTGATCAAAATGGATTATTTGAGGAAGTAGAATTCGCAGGCGATCATTCTGGAGGAGTTGGTCAACCTGGATGGCCCCAGTGGTTTGACTCAGATGAATTGATTTCTACAGCTAGGATTGACTTGACTCATGTACATCTAGTTAATACAACAAATCCAGACACATTCACTTACGAATGTACTTCTCTTGCTGGCTCTGATGTAACATTTACATGGAGATTCCGATCTAATAACGATAGCGTAAATGGAAATGCTGGATTGGCCGGTTTCGCTCTTGATAATATCAGAGTAGAAGACTATACCTTCGAAGATGATGGAGTTTACACACAAACAGTTTCAGGACTTGATGCATCTCAGAAATCTAACGTTTTAATGGGAGAGCATAATTTTGTAAATGGTTTATACAAGATAGATTTAATGACACTTTATAACAATTCAGATAATACATCAAAATGGTTTGAAAAACCAGAGATTAGTATAGCTAATAACCAATCAACAATACTTTTCGGTATTGCTAATGCGGACATTACTTTACTTCAACCGGATATTCTAGATTGTGTTTCTGATATTACATATGCGTGTGTCTATCCAACCAGTCCAAACACATTTGATTCCCATGATTTTTCTATTCCATTACTCAATGGAGTAATTGAGGGCTCATACGATGTAAGAATGATAATTGAGCACATTGAATCTGGCGATATTGTTTACAATCAATCTTCCGACAATGGAACATTTGAACTAGATCCACATCAAAGAGCAGTTGCACATTGGGAGTCTCCATATTCCAGTTGGATCGATTCTAATAAATATAATATAAGCTTCATAGCAATTCTTGTTGATGAATTCGAATGGACTCAATCCGGAAACGAGAGATTTTTCGAAATTTCTTTTTACGATCATATAGATGTAGCAATTCTTTCCAATCCAACTGATCAGAATAGACTCCAAAGAGTAAAGAGCGACTTAGATGCAATGGGAATGGTATATTCTCAATTCGAAACTTCTGATTGGAATAAATATTTGACCGATGAATGGCTAGACGGATATTCTAAGGTTCTATTACCTTGGCAAACTGATTATAATGTAGAATATGGAGATTATTATGAGTTGTTAGGAACTGAAAATCCAAATAATGCTGATTTGACAGGTATAGAAGTTATTGAAACATTCATGAATAATGGTGGAACTGTACAAATCCACTTAGGCCCATACAGAGATTATTATCAAGATACCACTGATACAGAAAGAATTGGCGTTCCCTTTGATTTGGATATTGCAATGAGGAATAGAGTTAATCTAACTATCGATCAGAGAATAAAGTCTGAAAATCTTTCTTTCAATGACCCATTCCATCCAATAATGAAAAATCTAGATACTTCTGCCTTCTCTGTAATTAATGCTGGTTCTCATGTTGCCCTATCTGGACTTGATACAGCGCAGGTCGGAGATAATAACATGCCTAAGGTATGTATGGATGCAAGCGTAGGAGCTTCAGAAAATGGATATATAAGCGGCGGTGGAACCTTCCATTCTTTAATCGGCGATAATGATAACATTGATCAATCCGTTTTAGCAGTTTGTAGCGTAGGCGATGGAGGAATTATCGTTACTACAATTGATGTTGAAAATCCCACTGTTTCCACCCCATACGGACAAAATAACACCTTCTCCTTACTATCCAACATGCTCGCATATCAATTATCACCATATCCATCAGGATTTGAAGTTGCGGGACAAGGGTTTGATTTGACCATCGACGGTAGAATTCAGCCATTTGATGCACTTTCCGGGGCTTATGAAAGAACCCCAATAAAAAGTAATGCCACACTAGAGTTTAATTTTGAAATTGACTCTTCATTGTCTTCAATAATATCAGCTAATTGGGTAATAGAATCTGTTGATGACTCAATAATTACTGGATGGGATGGTGAAACTCTAGGAGAGGATAATTGGTATGTTTATCAACAATCTAATTCAATCCCAGTCAATGCAACATTCTGTATTGAAGATGAAAGCGAAGATTTGGGTTGTAAGATTGATGCAGAGTGGAGAATTTGGCTTTACTTGAGTGATTCTCAGGGCCATACCAGAATTACAAATATCTCAGTATTTACCAATGATGTTCGTGCAGATAATAATCCTCCCTCATCCATTTTCGAAATTGTAAATGATGATACTAATTCAGACTTAATTGAATTGATAGGAACTCAACCAACTCCAAGTGACTATGATGAAGAACTTCAGGAATTTATTATGGTTGATTCTTCAGTTTACAGGGTGACTTTAGATGAGAATTCTCAGACTACTACTGTTTACTTCACAGCGGCTGGAAGTACAGATGTTGGTACTGGAATCCAAGAATATAGATGGCTTGTTACCGGGGCTTCAATGGAAGATCAAGAATTTGTTATAAATTCTCCAGATTATAACTGGTCATACACATTCAATTCAGTCACTCCTACTAATAATCCATTAATGATTGAATTGTATACATCTGATTTTAGATTCACCTCTGAGCCACCATATCGGATGTTTTTTGAGGTTGTTCCGTCAGACTTTGGAGACGAAGAAGTAGTTAGTGAATTGGATAATCTTTTCACTGCAGAAGGTGAGAGGTTTGACGCTTTAGACTCCATCGATATTATCAATGTAACAGGTGTGATAAGAGATAACGATATATCCAGTGACTGCGATGTTACAGTAGAAGTTTCTTTGGATGATAAAAGCATATTTGACAAAGGTGGAGCGGTTAAAAATACAGAAAAAGATCGAGGAAGATACAATTCTGTATCTGGTCTTTGTGATGGAGATTCATATAGCCTATCTCTGAATATTTCTCATCTATACGTTTATGGAGAAGAATATGGTAGTGAAGGTAACGTATATATCAGAATTACAGAAGCTGGTCATAGTCCCGTGGAAGAGGAGATATATCTCTATACCCTTCCAAGAGCCCTAGATCCTTGTGAAGAGAATCCGGAATCTTGCGAAGAAGAAAGCGGCTCTCTAAATACTATCATGATTGGTGGAATAGCAACAGTAATTTTACTACTTGTTGTTGTAATAACCTTCGTAATGAGGAATAGAAGGTCAAAAAACACTCAGCAAGACTCCGTAGAAACATTCGGTGGAGTTGAACAAATGGACCCTGTGGAAGCCTATGTTCAACAACTTGTAGCTCAGGGATATGATGAACAAATGGCCCGTCAGTATGCCCAACAGTACTATGCTCAATACTACGACCAACAGAAACGAAGTGGAGGCTAATTGTTAAAATGGAGCAGAAATCTCAAATGGAATATCTAATTTCCATTTAGATGAAATCTTTTCATTTGAACTCTGTATCACTTCAATTCTCTGTTTTAATGCCGGAGCCCTTGTGGAAATTACAGAATTGTATAATTTAGATCCTCTGATATCATCTGGAATGCAAATCTTCCCAGAAGTAGTTTCAACATCCAAAGCTCTGTCCAAGTCTAAGGCGTGTCTGTTTAATTTGTGTAACATACCCATCGCTAATCTGTTAATTGAAAAATATAACACTATAATCAATATAAAAACAATTACTTGACCAATAATTGTGTTCCCTAAAAAAGTCATAGATATTGAGCCTAAAAGAAAAACTATCGGAGCTACAAACGTAAGAAGGAAGAATGTCTGTGAGATCGGTTTTCTTTTCCTCATCCTATGGATAATTTCCCATCTCTCTCCCTTGGGATTTTGAGGACTGAAAATATCATTCTCCTCACTTCTTGTAGCCTTTTCAACCATCCTTCTTACATTTTCAATCTTGTAAATCATTCTATTGGTTTCAGGAATATCTATTTCATCACTGTATAATTCTTCCAATAAGTCCGCACACTCTTCATAGTAACCCAATCGAATCAAAATTGCCAACTGCTCTATAATTGGCTTGACCTCATTAGGAGAAATCTTCCTCCTTTCTTCCCACCATTCCAAAGCATGTTCGAGCATTCCAAGATGATCTACTAATAATTCTCCACCTAAGTCCCAAGCTCTATTGTGTTCAGGATTAATTTTTACTACTCTTCTTACTGCAGAAAGAGCTATTGCTGCTTCAGTCAAGTCAGGAAGTGTTTGTCGACCTTTACTCTTAGGAGGCAATGTGAAAAAGGCAATACCCATCCATGCATCGGCATGTTTTTCATCTAATTCTACTACCTTTTTCGCTAACTCCAAAGCAGCCTCACGATCTCCTTCTTGTTCGGCTTCCAAAGCATCCAACCAAAGTATCTCAGCACTCTTTGCCACATGCTTCGGAATAGACATTCAGACAATAACCCTCGGGTCGAATTACTTCCTTCTTTTTCCCTTATAACTTCTGCCGGATTTGAAATTTCTACCATTTCTACTTTTTGAATCACTTCTTCTGAAATTAGTACTCCTTCTTTTTTTATGACTTGCCTGAGCTTTCCCTCTTGACCTATATTTAGAGTTTCCACGTCTATCTGAACTATCTCTCCGATTAACATCTCTCCTATTGTTAAGTTTCCTTCTATTTTTCCTATTTGAATTCACTCTAGGGGCGATTTCTACCGGTGATCCAACTGCACTTTGTAGATTTATTTCCTCTGAAATTGGATATAAGTGAATTAATCCATCATCTACTGGACCTATGACAGTCTCTACCTTTCCTAGGATTTTTCCACCTGTTATCCTAATATTTGCTCCCAGTCTAGGAGGTCTACCCTCAAAGCTTACCAATAATCCACCATTATGAGATTGCTTATCCACTCTACCCGAGAAACTCATTATGCATCCCCTTTTCGTAAAATGATGGCCAATAATAATGAAGAAAATATAGTGATAATTCCACTAGCAGGAATTCTATTATCTTCTATAATTTCTTCATCAATATTTTCTACATTAACATTAGTTAAATTTACAACAATATCCTTTGTTGTACACATTCCACCTTTATCACAACTGGAAATAGTAAATGTTGTCAATCCAGAAATTTCTTCTCCAATTTCAATCCATTCTGTCGCCCATGAATTTCCATAGTCGTTTATTATGATATCTAATTCTTCATCTGAGCTTAGTAGCTTAAAATTTACATTCTGACCATCCGGCTCACTGTAAAATCCACTAAATTTTAGTCTCCTATCTTCCAATTCAAAATCAAAATTTTCAATTATCGGGGGTGATCCCAACTTTTCTATCCCAAGATTCAATATTTTTTCAATAGAGTAATTATCAGATGAGATTTGAATCCAAACATTAACTTGTCCAGGTATCATTCCGATTTCACTTATTTCTACAGTCTTAAATGAAGTAAATGAATCATTTAAACTACCTTCACCTTGAATAAAAAATTCTTGGGCAGAATTTACAGATCCACCTTGAGTTAATTTTACACTTACCTTAATCTGTTTTTCCCAAATATTCGTATATTCCAATGTGAGGGGGTGTGGACCTTCTAATACATTTTTTGTTGTAGATATTGTTACAGGAGAGCCAACGAACCATGTCCTATTTTCTGTTTGTTGACCCGTAGAATCTTCAGCCATACATGTTATCTCGATAATATCTTCTATATTTTGGATGTTAATCCACAAAGATTTGTCTATACTCTGAGAAATAGGTGAGAGGTTTGAAAAACATAATATTTCGAGCTCTGAAACAGCAGAATCATCAACAAACCAAGTTGAAATATCTCCCCATTCAGCAAATTTTGTTTCTCCAAAACCATACATTGGAATCCAAGAGTTATCAGGATACGCATTTTGAGTCCATTGTGGAGGAATATCAACAGGAATGGGAGAAGTAGTAAAATCTGCAAATATATCCTCTCCACCTGGCCAATGTGCCCTATTCATATTTGGAAATATTGAATACGTTAAACTAGAATCATTATTTTCAGATAAAGTAAATTTAGTCAAACCATCACCTATACAACTTCCCCTTATTGGAGTAGAATAACTTCCATTATTTTCATTATCTGGACCTACAAATCTACCCTCACATTCTTCCCAAAGATCCAATCTCAAATTTTCGGTCTGTGGAAATGTAAAGTCTAACTGTGCGTTACTTATATTTGAAGAATTGAAAGTCAGAGTAAAATCATTCGAATTAGTAACTCCCGGAATTTCCATAGTTGCATTCAACCATATCATTATTCTACATTCATCTATAGATGGACTATTTTCAATTTCAACATCACAATCTCTATTTTCATTAGGTCTGACAGGTATTTCGTAACATCCATCTTGACTGAATCCCTGACAATCTCTACGATCAATGTGTCTCTCAGGAATTCCGTTAAAGTGACCTATCTCCATTCCATCATTTTGCCAAGATGTATTTTTCCAGTCTACTCCAACTCCACCGCGATGCGGACTTCCATCTCTAAATCCCATTCTAGTGATTGTATACTCTAAGCAATCTGCTGCAATTAGGAGAACTGGAGCAATCTCATCAGTAGAAATCCATCCATCTCCGCCACTAGGCAGATAACCATCTAGATATTCATCAAAATCCTCTCTAATGTCATCAGCATTAGTCCAATTAATCCAAGCAACTGCTTCAACTTCAGCAGTCTCCCAGTCTTCATTAATTCGAATATCGAAAATCGCTTTATCGTAGATGAACATCTCTTCGAAAGTTATCGAACTACATTGCTCTTCTAAAGAGCCACCACCTCCAAACTGATTTTTTCTTTCTTTTTTATTCTCTAATTTTTCAATTTCTAGGAGATTTATTGTATAGCTACCTACCATCATAAGTACTGCAAATATTGTAAACATCTCCACTCTTCTCATACTCTTCACATCATTGGTAAAAGGGTAGAGATATAATAACATCAGTATTATCTACTGAGATTTTTGATAATTTAGGGTACCCTAAACTTGAAAAGGCAAACCACTTGCGGATTTTTAGGGTACCCTAAATTAGTATGAGTGTGAAAATATGAAAAATATGAAAATTAATACAGTTTTAATAACAATAATGATGGTTTCCTGCGTTCTAGCGGGCTGTCTAGGTGGAAGTGAAGATGAAGTTCAAGAACTTGCAGTGCCATCTGATGGAAATCTTGTAATTGCATACGCAGTGCAAGATGATTACGAAAATATTGATGAAAATCCACAATTATTAGCTGACTATCTAGCTGAAAAGATGAACTATCAAGTTTCCTTGTATAATGTAGACTCTGAAGGAGCAATGATAGAAGCCTTGAGATTCGGAAATGCAGATATCGCAATCATGGATGGTGGAGCTGCATGGGTAGGATGGCAACAATACGATTTACAGGTTTTAGCTGCAGACACTAAATCTGATGGAAGACCTTACTACTTTGCTCATGCTTGGGTCAAAGCTGGGTCTGAAATGGCATTAGCACATTTGGATGATGATCCATATACTGACCCATTCTCTTTACTTGCAGGAAAGACATCATGTCATACAGGATGGCTAAAATCTGCTGGAATGTTATTGCCAATGGGTTACTTGATTGGACACGGTTATGCAAATGTTATAGGAGATCCTAATGATGTAGAGACATTGAGAAATACTGTATTAGGATTTTTCAATGAAAATGCTTCCATACCTGAATCAGGTACTCCATATTATGGATATGACGGTGCAATCAAATGCCTATCAGAAGGAGCTGGAGATGTTGCATTTGCCAAGGATAGCACCATAGAATCTTACTGCAACAATGAAGATGCTACAGAGAATGAAGATTGGTGCTTAGCTATGGATCAATATGTAGCTCTTCCTGCATTCGGAAAAGCACCAAGTCATCCGGTTATGTACAATCCCACATTGATGGATTCTTCAAAAGCTGAACTAGTCAAAAATACGTTGATTGGAATGTCTTCCGATGAAAATGCTACAGCAATTTTAGCGAATATCCTTAGCACTGATGGCATAGTTTCTACAACCACAGATGAACACCTAGGAAGTTATTCATCTTCAATAAGAAATATTCCTGGAATTTCAGCATATTATAACGGAAAATATAGTTTAAACGCTACATTAGATCCATCTGTAGATAAAATCAGAATAGCATTTGAAGTGAAATCTGATTATACCGGAGATGCAATTGATACTAATCCTCAACTCTTAGCTGACTATCTAGCTGAAGCTCTTGGGGTGGAAGTAGAATTGTACAATGTTGAGTCTGAAGGGGCTATCATTGAAGCACTTAGATTCGGAAATGCAGACATTGCATTCATGGATGGTGGAGCTGCATGGGTAGGATGGAAAGATTACGGACTTGCAGCAATGGCCGCAGATATGAAGTCAGATGGAAGAACTCACTATGATGCACATGCATGGGTAAAAGCTGACAGTGATGTCGCAGCAGCTCATCTAGATAACGATCCAAGCACTGATCCATTTGCTTTACTAGCAGGAAAGACATCATGTCACACAGGATGGCTAAAATCTGCTGGAATGCTATTACCAATGGGTTACTTGATTGGTAATGGTTATGCTAATGTTGTTGGAGATGCAAACGATATTTCTTCATTGAGTGCTACAATATATGAATTCTTCAATGATGATGCATCCATCCCAGAATCAGGTACTCCTTACTATGGATATAGTGGAGCTGTAAAATGTCTATCAGAAGGAGCTGGAGATGTTGCATTTGCTAAGGATAGCACAATAGCCTCTTACTGCGATAATGAAGATGCTACAGAGAATGAAGATTGGTGCTTAGCTATGGATCAATATGTAGCTCTTCCAGCATTCGGAAAAGCACCAAGCCATCCGGTTATGTATAATCCTGATTTGCTGGATATGCAATCAAGAACAGTAATACTAAATGCACTAATGTCATTGAACAACGAAATGTATGTAGTAGATTATCCTATGATGGGAACTACATATACTGGATGTTATGATATATCTATTCACAAAATTGACTCTACTTCAGACATGAATACTTGTGGAGACCAAATCATGGAAAATGTACTAAATACACCGGGATTAACTAGAGTAAATACACAAGAACACTTAGGTAGTTATTCTTCATTAATCAAAAATATCCCAGGAATATCAACCTATTATGATACAAAGTATGAAATAACTGACTAAGACTTTTCGACGGGTAGCTTCGTCGAATAGCAATCAACAATTCATCACCCCCTAGCTACCCGTCACCTAAAGTATGTAGCCATCAATTCCATATAATGGTTTAGGGCCCCCTAAATTAATTACTGGGGGGATTTGTGATAATGGAAGATGAAAATAAGACTCCAATAGTTCATCTCAAAGATGTGGTAATTGGTTTCAATTCATCCAGACCACTAGTAGAAATAACAAATATGGAGATTTTTCCAGGAGAAGTTGTTGCAGTTACTGGACCTTCTGGAATAGGTAAAACTACACTATTGAGAACAATCGCTGGGTTAGTAAAACCTATTTCAGGATACATACATGTTTGTGGTAGTAATCCATCAAAAATTCTAAGAGGTGAAGTAGGATATATTCCTCAAAGACTAGGATTGGTTAGACATGCAAGTGTTTTACATAATGTTATGCTAGGAGCAAAAACAAATCAAAAACTCCCTAAGTCTTACTTTTCAAGTAAAGAAGAGAAAAATTACAGCTTAAAAACAATCAATTCATTGGGACTTACCGAAAAAATCAATGAGCCAGTAAGGAGACTTTCTGGCGGTCAGCAAAGAAGAGTAGCAATCGCTAGGACACTATCGCAAGCTCCTAGTTTAATTATGGCTGATGAATTTCTTAGTGAATTAGATGAGAAAACTATCAATATGGTACTTAGGGAAATAATTGATTATGTAAAGAACAGTAAAGCTGCCTTACTAGTTGTGGAGCATGATGTATCTCGAGCGAGGGAAATGGCAGATCATTTACTGGTTATTGATGATGGACGTGTAAATCCGTTTATCAGTGAAACAAGAACTATATTGCTGGAGGCAGAAAAATGAGTTTTAGAGACAATGCAGTAATCTGGTTTTCATTTATAGGACTACTAATATCAGTATTTTTAATAAATAATCTAGTGGATGATTGGGGAAGACTCTCAGGGAGTTGGAATAATCTTACAATCTTTATTTCAGAATCTCTATGGCCACCAAATTGGAGTGTAATTGAACCACAAGCATATCCTGTATGTACCGTTTATCCTCTTTTTGACTTTACATGCTCAACTGCTTGGATAGGAATAATTGAAACATTAAAAATCGCCTTTATCTCAACAATTTTTGGTTCCATAATTTCACTACCTTTGGCCCTACTAGCTGCAAGAAATTTAAATCCAAGATGGATATCATTTATTGTACGTTTTATCCTAGCAGCAGCAAGAAGTTTACCTAGTATAATATGGGCAATATTCTTCGTTATTTTGGTAGGTTTTGGACCAATATCGGGAATTCTGGCAATGACAATATATACAGTAGGATATTTAGGAAAATTACAATATGAATCTATAGAAGGAATTTCTAGCATTCCACTGGAAGCAGGAAAATCTATGGGACTTTCAAGATATGAAATTTCTAAGGGAATTGTTATTCCGGAGAATGCAAACGATCTAATTTCCCAAATAATTTTCATGTTTGAATATAATGTTAGACATGGTACCGTGATTGGAATAGTTGGTGCTGGCGGAATAGGCTATTACATCAATTTGTATCTAAAATTTTTACAGTATGATAAAGTAATAGCCTATTTAATCATAATTTTCATAGTAGTTTTAATTATAGATTTTATTTCAATATCGGCTAGGTCTTTATTCACAGAAGAGGGCGATAGTAATGAAGACTCTATTTTCACTTCATTTCTGAAATTATGGAAGGAAACGATTCTTCCTCAAGGATTACTATTCTTCTCTAGAAAATAGGAATTTAAACTAAACTTCACCAACAATTCGAATTTCCCCATCTTCATAGAAAATCTGAATATTATCTTTCACCTTAAATGTTAGAGAAGATAGAGCTTCATAAACTTCTTTTTCGGTTACTTTGAAAGCATCCGCAGCCCTTTTTGTTGACCAAGGAACCTCGATAAAATCCGATGCGGAAATCCATTTTAGTAATCTTAATTCAAAATCATTTAAATCTTTTATTGCCATTATTTTCCCCCTATGTCGCTATATGATTCGATAATCATTCTTACAGCCTTTTCCGCTCCAACTTTTCCCGCTAATAAACTATCCAAGGCCAACAAAAAGGGTGAATGATGCCCCAATTCTAGTGATTTCTCGGAAAACATCCGTGTAGCTCTTACTCCCTCAGCAACCATATGCATCTCTTCTAATGCCTGTTCCAAATCTTTGCCTTCTCCAAGCATTTGCCCTAGCGTTCTATTCCTGCTTCTAGGACTAGTTGCTGTAACATACAGATCACCAATTCCAGCTGGCCCGAATGCTGTATTGGGATTGGCACCCATTTTTTCTAATAGGATAATACCTTCACTATATCCGGAAACTACCAATGCAGCCTTCAGATTATCTCCACCAATTGTATCTCTTAATCCGTCAACTATCCCACAAGCCAATGCAACCGTATTTTTGTAGGCGCCCCAAAGCTCAGCACCCACCGGATCTTCAGTTGGCTTCAGAATTAAAGAATCAGTTGAGAGTCTTCCAGAAACCCTCTCAGCAACTGAACGGTCATGACAGGCTACCAAAGCCGAAGTAAGTACTCCTCTTGCCACTTCAGGTGCTATAGTTGGACCAGTCATTACTACTACAGAATTCGATTTACCATTCTCTCTAAGTCTCTCTTCAATAACATTAGAAATCATCATATTTCCTCGTCTATTAGCCAGTCCCTTTGCCAAGTCAATAATCAAATGTGAAGGTCTAATATGATGTATTAGTTCATCAAAAACTTCGAGAATGACATTACTAGGTAAAGCTAAAACCAATATTTCACATTCTTTAGTGATATCAGAAATTTCCATTGTCACTTCAAGCTCAGGAATAATAAAATCGGGAAGATATTTTTTATTTTCATTAGTTATCATCAATGACTCATATACGTCATTTTCAATGGTCCATCCGAGGACATTATGCCCATCTCTACACCAAATATGGGCCAAAGTAGTACCCCAGTTACCCAATCCAATTATTCCTATTCTTGCCATAATCGTCATATTATCGGCTAAGTATGCCTTTTAATACACTATGGGGAAATAATCTATCATCAGTTGCCTTATTGATGAGAAATAACTCCCGCAGTAACAAGCAGGGGTACCCGAGTGGTCAAAGGGGCTGGGTTTAGGTCCCAGTGCGTAGTGCTTCGCAGGTTCAAATCCTGTCCCCTGCACCAATCTAATCTAGTCTTATTCTTTTAGATTTCAATTTAGCAATTTTTCTACGTTGCCAACCAACTAATCGATAAATAGCCAGTGATATAAATCCAATACTGACTAAAATCATAGACCATGAATTATTATCGAATGGCCTTGTAGCATCTAGAGGATATTTATCTTCAGGAACGCAATCTCTATCGGTTATGACACAGTCAGTAATTCCATCACCATCATCATCAAGATCATAAGCATCAGGTTCACCATCTCCATCTGTATCTTTCATTAATGCCTCTTCAAGTCCTGGCTCTTCGATTTCTTCTTCGATTTCTTCGATTTCTTCGATTTCTTTTGGACATCCTAGTAGCCAACCTTTTGCTACAATTCCATGATTTAGTTGTGGTTCAGTATAATTAATTCCAGGAACATCGGGACAATTATCTCCAGCGATTATCCCCTTTTCTAAATCTATCTGACTAATATCACCAATTTCATCACCATCGGAATCGATCCACCAATTTATATCGTTTTCAGCCAATCTGTAGGTGACTCCATCAATTACTACGTCACCATCATCAAACATATCGATATTATCACCAAAGCTATCTCCATCAGTGTCTAACCATTCAGAGGATAGCAACGGAAAACGGTCTATATCATCTGTAAAGCCATCTCCGTCATCATCATCATCAGCATTATTTCCTATAGAATCGGCATCGGTATCTAACCATTCTGAAGCATCATTGGGAAATGCATCAACAGTATCTAAGAATTGATCATTATCGTCATTATCATCTTCGTTATCTCCTATGCCATCATCATCGAAATCGGACCATTCTAAAGGATCATTTGGAAACTTATCAAATGTATCAACTCTACCATCATTATCATCATCATTATCCGAATTATCTCCTATGCCATCATTATCTTCATCCGCCCATTCATTCTGGTTATTTGGAAACAAATCATCTGTATCATTAACTCCATCATTATCATCATCAACATCTATACTGTCTGGAATAGCATCTCCATCCGCATCTAAAGCTAATTCTGGATCTAATGGCCACAGATCAAATCGATCACTAATTCCATCATTATCATCATCCAAATCAGTCACGTCTGGAATTAGATCACCATCAAAATCATCAATACATAGATCTGCATTACCACTTGCCCTATTGACGGTGGAAGTATTGGCAGGACAAGCCTTTTGTGAAGTCGCTAGTAATTCGTCAACATAGTATCCTAATGAAGCCTCAAAACATGTTGCCTGCCCTCTAAGATTTGAATAATATCCTCTAGAGCACCCAGTCTGATCTAATGCACCTTTTGATGGGGCACTATATCCTCTATCGGCAAGAATGCAAGATGTCTGAGAAGCATCAGGCTGATAGGTTCCTGCTGAACACTTAATCTGGGATGCTGAACCATGCATTAAGTCTATTTCTTGTGGTGAATTTCTATTATCTGTAGTTCCATCCCCAAGCTGCCCAAACTCATTAAAACCCCAACAATAAAGCGTCGCATCATCCAATATTGAACATGAATGCCTTTGCCCTACTGATATTGATAAAGCTGCACTGTCTACTGGGGTATCAGCAATAACAGGAATAGTCGAGGAGGTTAATGTTCCATCTCCAAGCTGTCCAAAAGTACTATCTCCCCAGCACGCAATTTCTCCCCCATCAAGTAATGAGCATGTATGGAATACCCCTGATGAGACTTGAGTTGGAATCTGATTTTCTAGCAATCTAGCCTTTACTGGACTATTGCTATTGTTTGTAGAAAAATCTCCAAGTTGACCATAAGCATTGAATCCCCAACAATAAACTTCTCCATTATTCAATGCAGCACAAGTATGAAATGATCCAGAAGAAATCGAAATTACACTGGCATTGGATGGTAAGTTTACTAAATTAGGCACTTATCTATCTACATTATCACCCATTCCCAACTGCCCATGATAATTATCTCCCCAACATTTTACATCTCTAGATGTAGTTAATGAACATGTATGATATGATCCTGAGGAGATTGATAGAGCCAAATCACCACCACCCAGATTAATAGAAATCGGACTAAAACTATCAGTAGTGGAACCATCCCCAAGCTGACCATTGCTATTATCCCCCCAGCATTTGATTGTCTTATCATTCAAAACTGAACATGTATGGCCTTCGCCAGAGGATACTGATGTAGCAGTTTTACCTGCACCTAACGAAATTATAACAGGATTTGTTCTTTCAATACTAGTTCCATCCCCAAGCTGTCCAAACTCGTTACTTCCCCAACATCTAAAGGTATTATCATTAAGTATTGCACAATTGTGGTAAGATCCCGAACTTAAGCTCTCTACTCTCTTCCCCTGTGGAAGTAGGACCTTGGTAGGAACTTGTTTAGATTCTCGAGATCCATCTCCAAGCTGCCCAAACTCGTTACTACCCCAACAACTTACTGAACCATCATCCAGTACAGAACATGAATGAAATGAGCCTAGTGAGATTTGAGTCAGTATTGGAACATTATATCCAGGATCTGACCCTCTACAGTCAGATGCAGATGTTGAACCAGTTGCGGGATTGAAAGTACCACCCGGGCAAGGAGTATCAAATTCAGCTTGAGGATTTTCAACATAATATCCCGCTCTTGCATCATTACATGATGTTTGCCCGGTCTGAGATTGATATGTTCCTGCCAAACAAGGGGTATCACTTGAGGCTCCATCAATTGCCACATAGTGCCCTAATCTAGCTGGACTCTTGACTGCAGTGCCAGGAGTATCAACATAGAATCCCTTGGTGGGCGAGAGACAAACATATCTTCCGTATGTTGGAACTGGACAAAATTTTGCTTTTGTAGGATTATTATCGTCAAAATCATCTCCACCAGCAAAACCATCTCCATCTAAATCTCCCGCTCCATGGGTATCAAAAATATTCATTTCATCATCACCATCTAAATCTCTCTCAGCCGAGTTAATATATGTCCATCTTGGTAAGTCCATTGTAATTGGAGATGTTATCGGTGCAAAATTTTCACCAATACCTCCCCAGCACTTCAATAAATCATTATTAGTTACTGCACAGGATATTGAGCCACCAGAGGAAACTGATAACGGATAAATCACTGGCCCTAGACTAATTTCTGTAGGGGATAATATCATGCTGGTAGTTCCGTCTCCTATTTGTCCAATGTCATTATTTCCCCAACATTTTAGCACCTGAGAAATATCAATTAAACAGTTTTGATTATTCCCCGAATCAATAGTTGCGACATCTGATTCAATCACTACAGGAGACCATTGAGACACCTGAGTTCCATCCCCAAGCTGACCATAACTGTTGTCCCCCCAGCATTTCAGAGTTTTATCTGAAAGTAAAGAACATGTGTGTCCATCACCAGAAGAAACTGCAACTGATGAACCGCCTAAAACCACTGTTGAAGGAGAATAACTGTCAGTTGTAGTTCCATCTCCAAGTTGTCCAAACTCATTACTCCCCCAACATTCTAAACTCCTATCATCAAGTAATGCACAAGTATGATCAGAACCAGCAGAAACTGCCAGAACTTTGTTAATCCCAAAACTTATAGTAATGGGAGAGAAACTATCAGTAGTGGAACCATCTCCAAGCTGACCATTGCTATTATCCCCCCAACACTGAAGACTAGCATCGTTTAAGATTACACAATTATGACTTCCACCCGATGAAATCTGAACAGGATACAATGAACCGAAATTAACTTGTGTAGGCATACTGGATGATGTATCTCCAACAAAACCAAGTTGACCTTTATTATTTCGTCCCCAGCAATGAAGACTGGCATCATCAAGAATAGCGCAAGAATGGTAGTCACCGGAGCTGACAGAAACTGCCGTTCTACCACTTTCTAAGGATACTTCAGTCATTGTAAACCTATCAGAGTTTGAACCATCTCCAAGTTGACCAAAGTCATTTTCGCCCCAACACTGCAATGAAGAATCATCGAAAATAGTACAAAAATGACTCTCTCCAGCAGATAATGTAGTTTCAGTAAAGATTGATCCAGATTGAAATCCAGCAGAATTTAATACTCCAGAAACAGGATTTCTAGAATCGCCTATTGCTAATCCATTGCTGGAAGCAAGGTAATATTCTTGAGGTCCATTAGGAACATTAGTTCCATTTATTACTACTTCCCAATCACCTGGATCAGGAGCTTCTACAGATATTCCTACTAAATTATTTACATCATCATTATCATAGTCGTACCATGCACCTGTTGGATCTCTTAGAGCAATATCTAAGTCATTTATTAGTTGATTTTGAGCAGCTGCTGAATTAGGTGGATCATTCCAAGCAAGTACTATTCTGAAATCAGAGATTCCAACAGGTACCTCCATCTTTAGTGAGTGACTTTCGAATGTTGTAATGTTTATTCCTTCAGTAAATCCAGTCTGAACAGAACCTTGCAAGTCCATTCTTCCCCAGCCTTCATGGACGTTAGGAGCTGATTCAACAGCCGAGTTCTCACCATCTGAACCTCCATAGGAATATTGCCCTTCCATATCATGAGCACCAGCAATTAACATAGCTTTTATTAGAGCAGATGATGGATTCGCAATCCCTTGATTATTCAAATATTCTAAAATCAGAGCTGCACCACCAGCCACCATCGGCGTTGCCATCGAAGTTCCAGTTAAGTAACAGTAAGCAGGATTTCCAGCAACTCCCCAATCACAACTGGCTTCAGATGATAGAGTAGAAGCGACAAAAGAACCCGGAGCCAAAATATCCGGCTTTATTCTACCATCTGCAGTGGGTCCTCTATTGGAAATTGCCATTACTCCATCAATATCATCAATAACACTATCACCAGAAATAGGGGGTTCAGAGAATTTTATTGCTCCACTTTTGAATTTAAAATCATACCAAGTTGTCGGAATGGTGCCTTCTCTATAGTTTTCTGACCCTCCCACAGAAATAATATTCTTAGCAGTTGCATGTGTATTCATGTAACCCGTATCTACTTCACCATCATCATTCGAATCTAATCCGTCATTGCCCATTGCATAAAGAATAGTCAAATCATCGAGATTATGTGCATGCGTATCTATTTGTAGTGAAAGGCTACTATATTCATTATCATTATAATTAGCCCCCCATGAATTCGTATGAACTCTTGCACCATTATCATATGCTGTTTGGAAAATATTAGAGTAGTCATTAGGAGTAGCTAATTTATTATCTGCATTACACACAGAATAAACTGACTGCATGTACAACATAGCTTCAGGTGCAATTCCAGAATAATCAGAACTTCCCGTACCGCTGGAACCATCACCTAGTACGGTACCAGTAACGTGAGTCCCATGTCCATCAGTCCCATGTCCATCAGGATCAGAAGGACCATCCGTATTTCCGCATTGAACAAAATTCTCGACTCCCACAATTCTTCCCTGGAAATCCGACATAATTCCAGAATTTTTCGTATTACAATCAGCTAGGTCAGTACAAACAACTGCATTATCGAGTCCAGAATCCATAACTCCAACTATCACGCCAGAACCTGTCAAAGTGTTCAGAGGACCTCCCATATTTGCAGAGTCTCTGACCCAATCTGCATTTACGATATCAGCCCCTACATCATTATCGAAAGTAATGGGGAATTGCAAATCCATCCATTCAATATAATCCTGATTGGATAACCATTCCAAACCAAAAATATCGGTTTCTACTTCTGCAAAACGCCCCGAAAAAAACTCAATATTCTGAAAAAGACCATTATCGAGTTTAGATAAATGCTCATCAAATGAGCCTGAAAATACAATATTCACAATATACAAATCACCATTCATAATGGCATTGGTTTCCTTTTCACCCTTTAAAATAGATACAGTTTCAAAATCAAATTTATCAGTCGAGTCTAATTTGAAAGCTCCAATTACCTCGTTTTCTAACAGTAAGTTGGGCGATAAATTAGGGACATCACAGTGAAATCCTTGAGGGGAAAAGAAACTTACGCATTCAACTCCAAGTTCAGCTAAGTTACTCTTCCAATCACTGGGTATAGGATAGCTATGGGCAAGAACATTCCATCCATTTACCAGCGATTCCCCAGTCCTTTCATCCCATTCCTGAATTGGTATATAGAATGCTTTTCTATTACGTAGAAGGGCCTCTCCAATGTTATCTAGTTCACCCCATCCGTGAATCGGATTCTCTAAATCAGGAATGCCAATCTCAACCTCCCTTTCGCCTCCACCTAATTCTTTTCCTATGCCATTATCGATTTTATCTAGAGATTCTTCAAAAGTATTATCAATTTCTTCTCTTATCTGAATATCATCAAATTCTTCATTATCCTCTGAAGAAATTTCATTTTCATCATCAACTAAATTTCCTGTACAACCAGATAATGGGGCTGAAATCATCAATGTAATTAGTAGCAGGGCGAGGGGCGCCGACACCCGGTTACCACTGGACATAGTTCTCCTACTTCGTAGGAGGACATTAAAATTACCACTAATTGACAAAAATATAATTAATTTATTGTTTACAATTTTCAATATTTTCTCAAATTTTTAATCATTTCTGAGCAACAAATATACGCAGTTCATTCTCTCATAGAAACATGTCTTCTGACAATTCGGATACAGGACTCAAAGAAATTCTTGATGTTAATGAAGACGGAGAAATTAATTTGGAAGATTTAAAGAAATTAGCATCCGATTTTGAGCAAGATAGTATAGATTCAGAGCTATCCAGAATTCGTGAAAGAAGGACGAATCCGGATAAAAGATTTTTAGTGAATACAGTTCTACCAAGGACAATTGATGATTATACTCTAGTTTTTGGCATATCTGCTGGAGTAGTATTTTTTGGAACAATATTACTGGCTTCGTCTGGAATATTGATGGGAGATTCGATAAGTATAGATAAGGCAACTTCTGGAACACTCTTAGATCCAAATGAATGTGTAGACAAATCCGAACAAATTTGGTTTCAGAATTGGATAGATGAGGATTATAATTTACATATCAGCAGTCAAAATGCTCCGAATAACGCCTCAATTCTATTGGCGAAATTTTCCAACGGTTCTGAACTGACAGAATTTATTAGCGGCAAGGGAGATTTATCTCTAATAATAGATGAAGATACGCTAGGCCAAGGAGAATATGATGTTTCAATTGAACTGTATGTCTGGGATGAAGATAATTCCGATTTTTCAAATCTTACACTCAATGAAAGTATGAGTAAGATAAATTCAGATTCAGCTACTATTTTTCATTCTAAATCTATAATATTAATTGTAGAATTAAAAGAAAAAACATCGCTTTGGGGCTCGAAAGAAACTTACAAAACTATGGAAAAAATAGATGAAGAATCTCGAGCTTGTTGGACATTTCAACAATTGGGGGCATGGGGATGGGTATTGATGGGGGCTGAGTGGGTAGGTGGAAGGGAGACTGCAATGTTGACCGGAGGAAGCGCTCAAGTGCCACCATGGTTTATGGCACTAGTTTCTATGGGGATGTCAGTATTTTTCTTGTGCGTACAATATCCACTGATGCATAGATTATATCATCGAGAGACAGATGATGTACTTACTTCAGAACAAATGCATAGGCTAATTGAAAAGACTATAACAAATGCAAGCCAAAGGCTTCAGATTAGGCCAGATTATGATTCAATGAAGATTCAGGATCGAGCTATTTCTGTAGATGTATTTTTACCGTATCATATAACAAGACGAACAATCGCAACTCCAGTGGATGTTAAGGCTAGAATCATCAAAGAAATTCTATCGGAATTTGCCATATTTGGAGAAATGAGACCTCTTCAATTGAAAACAAATAGAATTAGTAAAGGAAATAATAAAAGGGATAATGCAGAATTAATTGAACCGACTTCTCTAGATGAAATAGATTATACAAAAATGGAAATATTAGAGGAATATCATGATTTCTTTAGTAGTATGGGTAATTTCGGAAAATTAGAAGTTGCTTTCGGTGAAAGTATGAGAAGATGGTTCAAAAAACATGATGTTGCAGATTACGGATCCGCTATCATGGCCGATGAAGAATCGGTCTTTGTTAGAGTAATCTATAGGCCAGTATCACGATTTGCTTATTTTTTATTTAAACCCACATATAAAAATCTTCAAGGTGATCTAAGAAAGCAATTAAAGTCAGATTTATCAGATTATATAGGAAACAGGACTTTAGTTGTCAGCGCCCGTAATGAGCGCTCAACACTAGCAGATAGAGCTGTAGCAGGTAGAGTAGAACAGGGCTCTGAAGAGCTTGGTGGAGAAGCAATGGTGGCTAAACGTGGAGGAATTTCTGGAGCTCTTCTACAGAATCCATTCATGGGGGATATACTCTCAACCGTGGAGTTCGTAGCCCAAAAAAATCGCTCGAGAATTGATAAGTATGGTTTTTGGGGGCTAATTGTTTTTGTTTGGATTCCATTTATGGCAAGTGGAGTATTAGTTGGAGCTATGCTTGGATTAGTTTCTAGGATGAGGTTCGAACGAGTTCTAATTGCTTGTTTGATCGGTGGCTCTATAGCTTCCATTACATGGGCATATACAGCCAGAGGAATTATTGAATTTATGGAGAGGTACCATGCAGAAGCATTTTTTCCTTTTTTAATTCTATTAGTTGTAGCATTTACATGGATTCATATTAGAAATAATAGACAAAGAAGAAGAGAAGAATTATTCCGTGATTCAATGGCATTTTTTTCCGGGGCTTCTGAAGCTTAGCAAAAGTCAATAAAAACTTGCTTTTTCGGTTTATCATGGTGGACTCACTAGTAGATTTGAGAAATATAGAAAGATATTATGAAATGCCTTCTGGAGTAGTTAAGGCCCTAGATGGCATAAATCTAGAAATTAAATCAGGAGAAAGAGTGATATTATTGGGGCCTTCAGGTTCTGGAAAATCAACTCTCCTAAATTGTCTTTCAGCTCTAGATTCACCGACAAGTGGCGAATACAATTTCTTAGGAAAAACAGTACCCAATGACAATTCGGAATCAATGACATCATTCCGAAGGGAAAATATTGGATATGTCTTTCAATTTTTTAATCTACTTCAAGACTTAACAGTTTTGGAAAACATACTTCTTATTCAAGAATTAGCAGATGAAAGAGACGATAATAGAGCTAAAAAATTATTAAAACTCGTGGGACTTGAAGCAGAAGCAGACAGATTTCCAGCAGAAATTAGCGGCGGTCAACAACAAAGAGTAGCTATAGCACGAAGTCTAGCAAAAAAACCTAAATTATTACTCGGTGATGAACTAACAGGAAACCTCGACTCGACTACTTCTTCAATGGTAATGAAAGTTCTAGTAGAAGCGTGTGAGGCCGAAGATATAACGTGTATTTTCGTGACACACGATGAATCTCTGATAGAATATGCTACAAGAGTAATTAGAATCGATAGCGGAAAAGTAATTTCTGATACAAACGTGGAGTGATAAAATTTGTTTATCCTTCTAACTAAGAGATTAGCTCGGAGTCTGATGAGAACTAGAATTAGACTAATTGCAGTAACTTTACTAGTTACTGTGGGAGTATTCGGTGGAGTAGCTTTCGCATCTTATGCTCATACTGCTTCACAGATGTATGATGACATATATGCGGATACTGAAAATGGACTAAATTTACCAGATATATGGATAGAAAATCCGAGTGGGGTGTGGAGTGAAGAAGAATCATCAATACTTTGTCAAAAAATAAATCAATTATTTTTAGATCAATCAGAGTTAGAATTCAAAGAGTGTGAACCCAGATTAAAACGTGAAGGAATAATGTTTCATAAAGATTCAGAAGGAAAAGATACGATAGTTCCTTCTGTTTGGCATGGAATTGATGAAGGAAATATAGATAGAGTCTGGATTCCAAATCATCCGTTAGCATCCGGAGTCGAAGCCAGTAATGATAACGAGATTGTTGTTGACTCAAGAGTCGCTACTGGAATGGATATTTCTATTGGCGATTCAATTAATATCGGGTCTGGATCTGGCAGTATCGATTTCGATGTTGTTGGCATTGGCTTCCATTCAAATCATCTTTATTTTGCAGAAGAAGGATCACTATTTCCAGCTGAACCAGGAACATTGGCAACTGGTTATCTAACATCAGAAGGATTAGAAAAATTAGCTAATCTAGATTCTGGCGTTGCAAACTTACTACTTATCGATATTCACGGAACTCCTGATTATGACTTAGAATCTACTGATGAAGTCGAAGGCCAACAACTTTCTTCACTATTAGAAAAAATTAATTCTCTTTTAGGCGTTGAAGACGATAATCCTTCTAGTGCATACAGTAGATCAAAAGTATCCTCAGTAGAACTTTTAAGACTTGATGCAGATGGTGCAATGAAAACATATGTGCCTGTTACTGCCATGATAGCTATAGTAGCAGGCATAACTATCTTTCTCAGCCTACAGAGACTAGTTCAATCTCAGGCTAGGGAGATTGCAATACTTAGGACTTTAGGAATTCCTCGCAGAGTAATTATCCCCGGATATATTCTAATGCCTCTATTCATAGGATTTATTGGATGTATTTTTGGTTCTATTTTGGGTCTAACTATCGGTGGTCCAGCGATGCTTGGTGTCTATGAAGGCACACTTGGAATACCCATTTTGGAACCAGCTAACATTACACCCATCGTTTTTCAGATCTCAGCAACAGCTATTTTGGTAGTACTATTTTCTGGAATTTTTCCAGCAATTCAATCATCCAAGATTCAGCCATTGGAGATACTTCGTGGCCAGCATGAGATTAGAATTTCTTCAAGAAGAATTCAGAGATTCACTTCTATGTTCCCTTCAACAGTTGGACTTACAATCAGATCAAGTATAAGAAAACCAGTAAGGTTACTCTTCACATTTTTCGCAGTTGGACTCTCAATGTTGATTTTTGGATCTATTATGGTGATGATGGAATCAATGGAAGACTCCATTGTAGGTAATGTTAGAGATAGGCAGAATTGGGACATCAATGCAAATATTGCACCATCAGGAGAACAAGAAGTAATAGATTGGGCCAATGGAAATGGAGCAAACTATGAGTTAATGTTACAATTCCCAGCAACAATAGAAGGTGACTCACGTTTTATCACTACTATTGGTTTAGATGAAATTTCTACTGACACTAACTCAATGTATGGAGTAAATTTGAAAGAGGGCAATATTCCAAGTAAAGACTCAGAAATTACTCAAGTACTAATAGATGAAGGAACGCAATTCTTTTTGGACTGGAATATAGGAGAGACTCAAAAAATAATGTTCGGATCTATCTCAAAACAAATTGAAATTTCGGGTATTACCCAAGGTGAAATTTCACGAACTATATATTTCCATCGCCATGACTTATCTCCAATAATTGGATTAGAGGCTACTTCTGTTCTAATAGGGCTCCCGGAGGGAGCGGAAATGAATAATCAACTTGCTGAATTATCAATTGGGATTTCTCAAAAACAAGATACAATTAGTAGCTTTGAGTCAATTTTAGAGCAACAACAAGCCATTTTTGGATCAATCCTAGCATTGGGTTTAATTATCGCAGTGGTGGTATTATTCAACACTCTTTTAATGAATCTATCAGAAAGAGACTCAGAGATTGCAACTCTTAGAGTTCTTGGAGCGCCAATAAAGAGGATTGGATCAATGATGCTTGGTGAACATCTAGTAATAGGGATAATAGGGGGAATTAGCGCTTGTATTTTCACTATAGCAGGAACTCAACTTCTACTTTCTACATTCCTCACATGGTCATTTTATCTCACTGTTAGTTTGAATTTGTCTGTGACTTTAGTTCTAGTTGGAACGGTCACTTTAATTTCAGTAATTCTAACACCTTATGGTATGTGGCGAATTTCAAAAATGGATTTAGTTGAGAAAATCAAAGACTTTTCTAGGTGATATTATTCGAATCTTAACTTGGAATCTAAATGGAATCAGGGCAGCGATTCGCAAAGGACTTGATGAATTTATAGAAAGAATCGATGCAGATATTATGTTGTTTCAAGAAGTAAGAGCTTTACCAGAGCAAATGCCCAAGGATTGGAAAGAACCCGAAGGATATGAGGTAATTTGGCACCCCGCAGAAAGAAAAGGATACTCGGGTGTTATGTCTTGCTCTAGAATAGGAATGATAGAAATCGAGAGGGGGATAGACACAGAACTAGATCAAGTCAGAGATCCTGAAGGTAGAGTTTTAGTGACTAAACATCAAAACCTGACTTGTATTAATATCTATCTTCCTAACGGCTCATCAAGATTAGATAGGCAAAATTACAAAGATCAATGGTTAGAAGATTTGATGTCTTGGGCTAAAAAGTACCAAGATTCAGTAGAACCAACCCTATTATGTGGCGATCTAAATATTGCTCATACAGAGAATGATATTTGGGATCCTAATGGAAATAAGAATTCTTCTGGATTTCTTTTACACGAAAGAGAATGGTTCACGAGAATGTTAGAGTCAGGTTGGTTTGATTTACTCAGAAATCACTTGGGAGAAAAGAAAGGACCGTATACTTGGTGGTCGAATTTCAGAAATGCTCGAGAAAGAGATAGGGGGTGGAGAATTGATTATATTCTTGCAAACCAAGCTGCGAGAAAATTACTAGTTTCAGCCGAAGTGATGCGAGAAGGTGGACTTATTGTCTCAGACCACGCTCCAGTAATTGTAGACTTGGAACTCTAACTAACTTCTACTTTCCATATACTGTTGTATTCTCAAAGGTAGATTAATTGCGAACATAGCTGCAATTACAATAAATACAAGTATTGTACCCAAGGCAACTCCATAAACACTAGTTAACTCAACACTTTCTCTCAATCTGTTAGCAGAAACCGGATCAACTATCCCTACAAAAAATGGAACAATTAGATTGATGAATAACGTTAGGCTAGCAACTATTCCGGCAACTACGGGAGTTATTGTCAGTGCCCTACCATATCTGTTAGTAATTTTGTTAACATTCATAACATAAACTTCTCCTTTTCTAATCGAAGTATCTAACATGGAAAATCTAATTATTCCACTGGAAACTTCAATATACATAACTAAAATTAATGCATAGAGAATTAGTAGAAACTTCTGAGAGAACTCTCCTTCAGGCATGAAACTTAGTCCAAATTCCACTTTACTACCAGCAAATCTAATTGTTACAATCATCAAGGCTATATATGAAGCAAGTAATGATCTTTGGTCACGTTGAAATACTCCGTAGAAGCCACCCAATAGGCCAATCAAAATAAGGCCTAAGTGAAAAATAGTGCCTAAGAAAGTAATTCCTAAAATATTGGATAATGAAAACCATACTGTTCCCGAAACTGGAGTAATCATGAAGGTTAAAAAACACAGAATAAGAAGTGAAATCGAAGCTCTAATTTGAAGTGATGTTACCATTCTATCTGGTGGTAGAAATTCAGTTTTTGTAACTACTGGGCCACCAAAAATAGTTTCAATCCAACTAGGAATAAATACTTCTGGAACTGCATCCTTAGGAATTTTCGTGTCTCTTTTTATGTTTCCTGCAGCCCTTTTTCTACTGGGTGCTGATGATCTAACTACCTTTCCCTCGTAAAGGTGAGATGTATCCACTGGGCCTTTCTTTTCAGACATAATTTAACCTCAAAAACCTCTTGCTCCAGCTAATGCAGTAGTTAAGAGCATATCTGGCTCCCAGTCCATGACATGAGCCCCTAAACCCCTCAGTTCAGAAATCATAATGTCCCTTTCTGTTTTTAGTACCTCATATCCAGTTCTATCTAATCTTCGAGCGTCAAATTCAAACTCTAAACTACTTGGAGATAGTATTGTAACTTCAAAACTTCTGGATCGTAAATCTCTTACTGCATCTACTATCGTGGGATCATCCTCTAGAGGGGACATTATTATTATCGGACTTCCTCTATTTATGTGAGGCATAATTCTATTAGTTACAATTTTCAAGGGAGTGTTTCCTTTAGCCATAGCACCTGCAAGCTTAGTCAATAGAATGTAAAGTTGTTTTTTTCCTGTATCTCTGTCCACTGAAACAATCTCATCTCCATACACCACTAATCCAACAGAATCCCTCCTAGAAAGAAAATACTGAGATAGACTAGCTGCAGCTCTTGTACTGAAAACCAAAGAATTCCTGCTAACAGGTCCTGTTTCACTAACTTGCCTACTATCTACAATCAAGACAACATCACTAACTGCATCACGTTCGAATTCATTTACCATCATTTTACCATCTTGTCTAGCTGTCGCTTTCCAGTTTACTTTCCTCATAGGATCTCCTGGGAGATATTCTCTTAGATTGAAAAAGTTTGACCCTTCTCCAGGATTTCTAATTGCTACCGCACCAGTAAAAATCTTAGGAACTCTACTTTTTACCATTGCATCCTTTATGTCTTCCATCTTAGGGAAGACTAGGTAGTCATCATATAGTTGAATTTCTTTTTCATTATGAAATAGACCGAATTCATCCTGAACCCTAATGCATACTGGCCCTATAGTATAAAATCCCCTCAACGGTGCTTCAATGGTGTAAGAAATTTCCGTCTCTCTTTGTGGTCCAATTTCCATAAGTACATAATTTGCACCCTTCTTTATCCTCATTACTTCAGGAACTCGGTCTCTAACTTCTATTACCTTGGCAATATTTGATCTATTTTGCAATCTAACAACTACATCAATTTCTCCATCTTCAAAAACTCTAGCAGTAGAAACCTTTCTCATTGCTACTATATTTTGTAATTGCACACCTTCATCTAATTGAGTATCTTCCATTCTCCTCCCTGAAGAAGAAACATCTCCATGAGCAGTCCTTAGTGCAGCCCAAGTCAGAAAAGAGAGTAGAACAACTGCTACAGTAACTAATTGTTGATTTCTAAGCACTAAACCAAGCAAGTACATCGCAATTGACAGCGAAGCGAACATCGCTGATTTTCGACTCCAAGCCATTTCAGCATACTCCTAGAGCCTCAGACAGTTGGTACTGGCACTTGTCTCAAAATTTCCTGAATTACCTTTCCAGTCTCTAGTCCTTTAATTTGATGCTCGGGCTTTAAAATTAGTCTATGTGCTACAGCTAATTCCGCAATCGATTTAACATCATCTGGAGTAACAAAATCTCTACCTCTCATAGCTGCTGCAGCTCTACTAGTCTTTAGCAATGCTTGTGACCCTCTAGGAGATGATCCGACTAGAACTCGCGGATCCTCTCTAGTCCTAGCTACTATCTCAACCATGTACATTCTAATTGCTGGGTCAACGTAGACATCTTCACAAGATTCTTGCATCTTAACAACGATGTTTGGCTCAGTAATTGTATTTACATCCACATCATCTTTCTTCCTAGCAATTCTTCTTTGTAGAATTTCATCTTCATCTGCCCTGTCAGGATATCCTACCATCATCTTCATCATGAATCTGTCTAATTGCGCCTCTGGCAGAGGATATGTTCCTTCTTGCTCAACCGGATTTTGGGTTGCCATTGTCAAGAAAGGTGAAGGTAATTTGTGAGTAACTACACCAATGGTTACTTGTTTCTCCTGCATCGCTTCAAGTAGGGCCGCTTGAGTTTTGGGCGGGGCTCTATTTATCTCATCAGACAGTAGTAAATTACAGAATATTGGCCCGGGCTTGAATGAAAATTCACCCTTCTTAGCGTCGTAAATATTTGTCCCTGTTATATCTGCTGGCAGTAAATCAGGAGTGAACTGAACTCTTTTGAAATCGCACCCCAAAGCATCTGCGAATGTATTTGTCATCAAGGTTTTTGCAAGTCCAGGAAAATCCTCGAAAAGAAGATTTCCGTTAGATAAAATATCTACCATTACATTATCAATAACATGCGATTTACCAATAATTACTTTCTGAACTTCAGAACTAATGGCCTTCCCCATTGCTCCTGTAGCGGTCAGAACTTCATTCGTCTTGCTATTCCCTCTTGCTGCTTCCGCCTTTTTGGCTAGTGCACTATCACTAGCACTAGACGATTTTGCCTGTGCTCCATCTGCTGGTGTTGTTGCATTCATATTCATATCTCCTTTATCAATTATTTTTTCCCCATCTTCGTATTGCTTGCATCAGCTGGCGTAACTCTTGTGGCGAGTACGTGCGGCTTTGGCTATAAGCCAATTCCACAAGTCTCGGATCTCCAATTAATGCTTGAATCTCTGGTGGCGGCATCATTGCCATCTGATCTCTTGTTAAATCATTCTGTATCCTAATCTTGGAAAAAAGAGCTTGTTGTACTCTCTGTCTATAGCTCCCAGGGTCCATTTTATTAGGTCTACGATTAAATCTAGTCAAATCGAAAACATGCCGCCAATTTTCTTTTTCGGGAACTATCATCATGGCAACTAGCAATAGAAGTCCCACATTTAGTACAACTAGCCACTTCAAAAAATCATTAGAAGTCAAAAGAACAACTGTCCCCATTGTTTCTACAAATGGGGCAGATATTACTCCGGTGACATGCCTACTTTCATCAAAAACTACTTGGAAGTTCGATCTATCTCCAGCGAACGTTCCCTGCCTAATTTGGGCAGATAAATTTAGGTTGTCAAATTCCATCATATCATGAATTAGAACTTTGAAAAATCTTTCATTACCGCCCCATTCATTATTATTCAAAATCTCTTTAGTCCAACAATTATTGAGTGTATATTCTCCGATAGATTTACAGTCTTTTGTTAGGCCCTGTTCCTCTGCAGAGTCCAAATTCCAAAGCAAATTTGAGAAAACTTCTTCATCCGAAATAAAAACAATACTACCCGTTACTTCTAATTCTCCATAATCATTGGAGAAAGTCGTCTGAACATTATCAGAAATTTGATCAAATGCTTTAATTCCAGGATAATCAAATCTCATCATCAATTTCAAGTCCCCTGGAGCAGGATTATTGAGATTAGTTGGATCATAATCGTCGATGCCAATAAATGCCGATGCAGAGGCCGCTCCCAATGTCATAACTTCTCTATTTGATAAATCATCTTCTAAATTTTCAAATTTTAATCCTGTAGGCGATCTGTACATTACAGGCATTCTACAATCTACTGGATTATTATTCTGAATTTGAAAATCTGAACAACCCTGCATTAAAGCAGCTGTGGACATCTTTTCAGTGTCTTGTCCTATTGAAGTTGCACTCCAAACATTCAACCAAGAAATATCAACCGAATTCCCCCTATTTACAACCCAGTGTTGCTTTTCATCTAAAAGAGGTTTATCGAAAAATGTGACTCCAAACTTCTTTGCAAGAAGATTTGCATTTGTGTTATCGGATGCTACTATTACCTTACCTCCCATTTCAGTTACAAATTTATGAATTTCTTGAGCTTCAGTCTCATCTATCGGTTTTTCCGGTCCGATAATAGCTAAAAGTGTCCTATGGGGGTCCTTCCAATCATTAACTAACATCGGAGTTGACATAGTATTTGCAACAAAGTAAAATTCACAGTCCGAATTATCTTGACCTTCACAATCACCTGACAAGCTTTCTCTCATATCAGAGACCTGCCAAATTTCTTCTTCTTCATAAGCCGAGAAAGTTGTAGATTTACCTGCAACAAAGAACATAGGTAAAATTAGTAATAAAATAGAAGTAACAGTTAATGAAATCATTACTAGCCTGTTGAAGCGATTTTCATCTTCTTTAGCCTCAACCATATTTTCACCCAAAATAACATTTGATGTATTATACACATCAATAGCGTGGCTGCGACCAATGATTCACAGTTATATGTTCCTGATGATTGTTGCCCGAAAAAAATCTTGTTTTTTTTTAATTTTATTAATTCTCATTTTCTCTGAATCGATTGAGATTAACTGATGCTAATAAAACAGAAAATAGTAAGATAAGTATGTTTGGAGCAGGTAAACTGGTACTTACGACTTCTTCAACTACAATACCATCATCCTCATCATCTGAGCTCCCATCATTCTCATCATCATTCAATCCAGGCTCTACAGAGACTCTCACTTCATCTCTCGAAATCACTGTATTTCCCTTGGCAGCAGAAGCTTTCGAAGTAATCATTATCTCTATGTCACAATTTCTTTTTGGATGACTTTCTGAAACTGAGATTTCCAACTCTTTTGAGTCAGAACTAATGCCACTGGAAAGAAATTTTGGCTGCATCGAAGTAGCGAAAGAATCGGCCTGTAATTCTCCTGTAGTCATTAGTGGGCAATCATCAGTAATTTCCAAATCTTTAATTCCATCCGCAATATTTCCTGAATTTGTAATAGTGACAATCAACTTAGTACTAGAGCCAGAATTTATCGGCCCGAATGGATTGGAGATTTCTACTTCTAGCATATATATTTCGGGTATTTTTAACCCACTGGATGCATTCTTCTTCTCTCCTACTCCAATCGTAGATGTGATATCTGGAATCCCTTGTCTTCCAACTATTTGAGCCTCTATCGAGAAACTTTCACTAGTTCCGCCTAATATAGTTTCAACATCAATCCCAGAAATTTTGATTTGAAAAGAATCATTACTATTTCCCGATATTGTAGCAGTCTCTGGGCCATCAAAATCAGCATCAAAGGGAAAATCATATTCGAATTCGACCTGCAAATCAATCAATCCAGAATTCTCAAAATAGAATTCCACATTTACACTCCCTTCATCTGATATCTCAAATAATTCATCTTCATCTCCGGGATATATTATGTCCATTGAGCACTGACATAAATCCTGAGCAGAGACAATACTTCCACCCAATGAAAAAATAATTAAAATGGCAGTCAAAAAAGTTCTGAATGCCAATTTCCCCATCACTCCACCAGTAAGTTTCCAAATGCCCTCTTTGTTAATACCTTGACCATCTTTTTTCTATAATTCGGGGAAAACCAAGTATTTTGTACAGGCTTCACAGCCTTCCTGATTGAATCGGCCAACACATCCACAGATTCTTTTCCATTCCATGTAGGAAGAATTTCATCTACTTCTTTATGGTGAATAGCCGGAATCGACTCTAAACCAGTAGTTGCTATTCTCAAATCTTTAATAGAATTGTTATTATTAGTTTTCCAAAGAACTGCTACTCCCGCCTCTGGAAAGTCCCAAGTATCTCTTTGCCTTAGTTTTTGATAATCTCCTTTCCATTCATTAGAATCATCTGGTATAGTAATATGTGTAATCAATTCCCCAGGAAACAAAACATTTCTTTTTATCCCATCCAACTCAAAAAATTCTTCTAGTTTCATAGATCTTCTTCCCTTTTCACCAAGTAGGTGGATTTCAGCTCCCAGGCACATCAATACAGGAGCTAAATCCGCTTGGTAAGTCGCAACACAAAGAGTATTCTGATTTGGTATCACTCTACAATCAGCTTCTGTGCCACAATCACACTTATGGCACCAATCTATGGACTCTCTCCAAGTCTCTGATTGATTGAGCCAGTAACATCTTGTGTCCAAGCAGATATTCCCCCCTACAGTACCAGATCTTCTAATCATAATACTCGCAATGGAGCTAGCAGCTTTTGCCAGTACTGGATGTGTGCTAGGAGAATTCGCTAAATCATGAATACTGACCGTAGCTCCTATGTGAACTTTATTCAATTTTTTTAATTCATCTATGGAAGATAATGATATTACATATTCCTTTGAATTGATGTGCCACTTGTAATTAGGTAACAAGTCTGTGCCACCTGCTATCCAATCAAAATCTTTATTTTCTGCAGATAGTTTTATTGAAATTTCTAATGCCTGATCAATAGAATCTGGAGTAAACAATTCAAAAGGTGCCATCTTCATTTTAATCACCCATTTTCCTTCTTTCGATATGCTTCCATGCACTCCCTGCCAATCTGGGTGAATGAAGATAATCATCATTGGGTATAACTCTAACAGACCAATTTTCGTCTACCTCTTCTGGAGATTTCGTTGGGTCAAACCCGAAAATAGCGCCGTTGTAGTATTCCTCTCGGCTGGAATCCAACCTCCTCTCAATATCTCTTGTAGAATGCAAATCTGCTCTCTTCTCTAAAGTATCTTGAAGATCCGAGAATTCCAATCGCGGGGGCTTCAAATCCAAAGGACTTGAAACTCCCTGTTCTCTGCATTTCTTTTCCACTAATTTGAAAACTTTCTCAGATGTTATAGGCAAATCTTCAGTTCTTACTCCTATTGCATCGTAAACAGCATTACAAACTGCAGGAAGTATAGGGAGTAATGGCCCCTCTCCAGCTTCCTTAGCCCCAAATGGCCCTTCAGGATCATTTGACTCAATAATTATAGGGATAACTTCAGGCATTTCGTGAATACTAGGTATTTTATAATCTAGAAAATCAGGATTCATGAGATGACCAGTTCTTCCATAACGCATCTCTTCAGATAGAACTTGCCCGAGTCCCATGTGGCATGAGCCTATTATTTGTCCATTAACAGCTAATGGATTCAAGGCCTTTCCACAATCATGAGCTGCCCATACCTTATCGACAATAGTTTTGCCAGTTTCAACATCTACAGAAACTTCTGCTACATATGCTGAAAATGAATATGCTGGAGCTAAACCAGCGGCAGCTCCTTTGTGCGTTTTTCCCATAGGTGGAGTCCTGTAAGCCCCCGATGAAATTAGCGCACCCCTTTCTTCTTGAGATTTATGCAAAGCCTCTAGATAAGATACACCGATTGCAGGATTATTTTTATCAAATATTCTTCTATCTCCTATCACCAGAACCTCTTCTGATGCACCAGTTATATCTGAAGCCGCTTTAATCAACTCATCTCGAATTTTCATGGCTGCAGAAATAGCTGCATTAGCATTCATGAACGTTACTCTAGATGAATAAGATCCCAAATCTACTGGCGATGTATCAGATTCTCTTGACCTAATTCTAATCATATCTAGTGGAAGTCCGAGTACTTCAGCTACTGATTGTGATACTACTGTATCTGAACCCTGTCCAATTTCCGCTGCTCCTGTGTGAATTGTCACACCACCATCCATATCAATCTTCAAATGAACAGTTGCATGAGGAAATTTATTAGGATCCCAATGAATAGGAAGGCCACTTCCAGAAATGAAGAATCCACATCCAATTCCTATGCCCTTTCCTAACGGCATTTTTCTGAATTTATCCGACCAACCACTTTCTTCTTTCACTCTTTCTAAACACTCTCTCATACCAATACTAGTTACCCTAAATCCTGTAATGGTGGCTGAATGAGGCGGAAGTAAATTCGCAAGTCTTAACGTAATTGGATCTACCTCCAGTTTTTCCGCCAAATCATCTAGGCCCACTTCTACTGCGCATCTTGAGTTAACCGCACCATGCCCCCTCATCGCACCACTAGCAGGTTTATTCGTCCAAACTCGAGCTCCAGTGTAATGAAAAGCACCAATTTCGTAAGGAGCAGTATGTAATACTCCATTATAGTAAGTAGTTACATGGCCAAATGAAGCAAAACTCCCGCCATCTATCAGTGCGTCAGTTTCTATTCCACAAATCCTTCCAATAGAATCTGCATGTAAGTTCATTTCGATTTTAGAAGGATGCCTTCCTCTATTAACCCAGAAAACTTCTTCTCTATCAAAAGTTATCCTTACTGGCCTTCCAGACTTTCTCGCAAGAATCGCTGCACACATTTCATGAGGAAAAGGATCAGACTTTCCACCAAAACCTCCACCTACGAATGTTCTGTGGACATTAATCTGATGCATAGGAATTTCCAATACATCTGCTAAAGATCTGTGTACATAGTGAGGAACTTGCTGAGGTGTGTATAATGTCAATCTTCCATCTGGACTCCAATTAGCTACCACTGCATGAGGCTCAGTAAAACCATGATTGACTCCTGCAAATGTCCAATTTGATTGGTGACTAACTACTGTATTTTTTTCTAATGAGGATATATTTCCAAATTCTTGAAAAACTCTTTTCTGTATGTTTGAGTTGCCAATATGATATTGCCCTCTATCATGTATCGGGTACTCACTATCTTCTAATCCTTCTTTGATGTCATGAATAGATTCTAAAATTTCATATTCGATTTGTATTAATCTCTCAGCCTCTCTAGCAATATTTTCATTCTCCGCTGCTATACATGCTATCAAGTCACCAGCATGACGGACTTTCTCTACAGCCATTGCATGCTCATCCTTTGTAACCGGCAAAACGCCGAATTTATTCTTTGCATCATTTCCAGTAGCTATCGCAACAACGCCAGGAAGATCTAATGCTTTTGAACAATCAATTGATAATATTTTAGCATAATGATGTGGAGATCTTACTATTCTACCTATCAGCTCATTTGGGAGCCTTACATCGTCTCCATATTGTGCTTGACCAGTAACTTTCCATGCGCTGTCCACTAAAGCTGTAGACTTCCCTATCACCTGTCCACTAATCAATGAATCATGCCTATGTGGACCCCAAGGTTGGTCTTTAATGCCATTTTGAGAAACGGGAATATTTTCCAAATTTATCGGTTTTGAGAATGAGTTCTTCCCTCCAGAACCAGGTTTAGAGAATGGTAACTTTCCAGGCTGTTGTCTGTATCCTTGAATTTCCTTATCTTTAACCAATTAATTCCCCTCCATAAATCCCGGATGGGGATCACTTTTTGCTGAAGTGGAATCCTCAATATCATTATTTTCTCTTATTATATCAGATGCGGCACGAATAGAATCAACTATTTGTTGAAACCCAGTACATCTACAAAGATTACCTTCAATCGCCGTCTTTATTTCTTCGTTTGTAGGATTATTATTTTGAGATAATAATTGATGTCCGTTAGCTAATCCCTCAACTGTAGTAATTTCACGCCCATTCATATCAGCGGCTAAAGTAAGACAAGATAACCTCGGCTCACCGTCAACTAGAACAGAACAACAGCCACAAGTTCCCATATCACATCCTCTTTTTGTCCCAAGGCTGCCTGCTTGGTCTCTTAAGACATCAAGAAGAATAGCGTTACTTTCTATATTCAATTTGACCTCTGTACCATTGATATTTACGCTCCAAACTAACTCACCCGGTTGTGGTAGCATTGGCAATCGGAACTCGACCATGCTACTCACAAGGGGAATCATCCTATGAGTATTCGGTTAGCAAATTATCCTAAAAGATAATATTCTATTCGTATATTTTATTTTTTTCCAATTTTATTATTTCTGCGCAGACAGCAATAGCTATTTCTTCAGGCGAATCTGCACCAATATCTATTCCAATAGGGCATCTTACGTTATCCAGTCTTTTTTCCAATATTCCTTCTTCCATAGCCGCCTTCTTAAATGAGGACCATTTTGTTTTAGAACCTATAGCTCCAATTCTTGGACGGTCATCACCTTCATATTCATGCAGAATACCAATTAGCATCTCTTGATCGATTTTCCAATCGTGACCCAATAAAAGTATATCAGAAAATCTAGTCAAACCATCTTTCTCTTGTAAACTAAGAAAATGTTTTACTGTAGATGTATGGAGTTCAGAAGCGTTTTGAAATCGCTTCTCATCTGAATACTCACTCCTTACATCAAGAATGCTATACTTCCATCCCAGAGAATTGCAACAATTTGCTATACTCAGTCCGACATGACCACCTCCTACAATCAGTAAATGTGGCATCGGTAGAATCACTTCCATTGAAATGGTGACCTTACCACCACATAAACTATCCAATTTAGTAATTTCTAATCCCTTCCCATCTTTATGTAGCATAAATGACTCAATCTTACCTTTATTTGAGAAATCTTTCTGCGATAGAAGCTCTTCAAGTGAGGTTTCAACTTTCCTTTCTAATCCCGCTCCTCCGACTGTACCAAATCTCTTCCCATCAGATGAAAATGCCAGCTTCGCCCCAGGCTTTCCAGGTACACTTCCACTGGTTTCTATTACAGTAGCTGTAGCTACAATTTCTCCCTCATCTAATTTTTTTAAAACCCAGTCCAGCGTGGCACGAGTCACAGTACTCGCACCCATTACATAATTATGTGATTTTGTGTTCATCCAAGCCAAACATCTAAAATCATCATTATTGTAAATCCTAACATAACTCCCATTGTAGCAATATCTCCATTCTTTCCCCTATGAGATTCAGGAATCAATTCTTCTACCACTACGAATATCATTGCTCCCGCAGCGAATGCCAGAGCATAAGGTAGAATAGGATTCATGTAAACAATAACTGCAGCCCCCAGAACTGCAGACAATGGCTCTACTAGGGCAGAAAATTGACCCCACAAAAAACTCTGCTTTCTACTCAAACCCTCTCTCCTTAATGGTACAGAAACTGCAGCACCTTCTGGAAAGTTTTGAATGCCTATTCCAATCATTAGAGCTATCGCAGCACCCATACTATCTCCAGTAGCAGCTGCGCCAAAAGCTACTCCAACTGCTAGTCCCTCGGGAATATTATGTAAGGTGATTGCCGAAACTAGTAACATACTCCTATGCCAATTGGTTTTCACTCCTTCTGTCTCTTCCGGTGGTGCACCAGGGTGAAGATGTGGTAAATAATAGTCAATTATTCTCATACATATCCCACCAAGAATAAATCCCAGTGCTGCTGGAAGAACTTTCCAAAATCCTTCTCCCTCAGTCTGATCGATAGCTGGACCCAATAGTCCAAAACAACTAGCAGCAATCATTACTCCAGCTGCAAAACCCAACATTCCATCTAGAATTCCTCTATTAATTTCTCTAAAGAAAAATACAATACCAGCACCTGCTGCAGTCATCCCCCAAGTAAATAATCCTGCAAAAAATGCTTGAAGCACAGGGTCAGCATCAGCTAGGTATTCTAGGATCTCCACAATAACCCGACGTAATCGAATAAATCAATTTTTTTCATCACAATGAAACGTAAATCTTCCTGAATTTATCCAAATCCCTCTTTGTATCAAGATTTAAATGTAGATTTTTATCTTCAACCTCAAATCTCTTACTTATCACCAAATCCCTCAAAGATGCACTAGGAGGCGAATTTCTGACTATATCAACATCCGAAGTAGATAAGATAATTGGATGGCCGCCAATATTATTTTTTTCAGGGCAACTAGTTTCATGTAAGGAAGCCAGAGTAAGTATTGTATCATCTGAAAATCCAGGTCTATCAACTGGTGCTATTATCAATCTGTAATTTTTTTTATACAGATGATCAAGATAATTTATCCCTACTTTTATTGATCCTGTCCTCCCTAATTCTGGCGATTCATTAAGTATAACTTTATTCGGATAAACATGCATTTTAACTAAATCAAAAATCTCTTTTTTTGTCACAATTACAATATCTAGCCCTAATTTCACTAATCTTTTTGAAATCCATGAGATTAATGATTCTTGATCTAATTTCACTAGAACCTTTTCTTCACCCATCCTTTTACTACTTCCAGCTGCAAGAATAACACAACACACCCTTTCCTCCAAAAAAATACCTCATGTTTACTCTAAATAACTCCTATATATGCCAAATATGCCATGTAAGAAATGTATGTTGAAATCATCAAAAATCCTAAATTTTTAGAAAAATTAATTTTTCTAAAAATTAGAAATGCTACAAATCCAGATGTAATAAGAACCATCCATATTCCATAGAATTCAGAAAATTGACTACCCACTATCATACCACCCGAGACAATTGATGAAGTACCAATAATTCCCAATATGTTCATTAAATTAGACCCGAAAATATTTCCAATAGCGACTCCACCTTGTCCCCTTAATCCAGCTACCACCGTAACTGCTAATTCAGGAAGAGATGTACCTAATGCCACGATAGTTAGTCCAATAATTGCTTCAGAAATTCCAAATTTTTCTGCTAAACCAGTAGCACCAGAAACTAAAATTGTCGCACCAAACCAAATCATCACTCCACCCAAAAAACATGCTGGAATAGCCAAATACATACTATCAGGTAACCAAGAATCTTCTATATTTCCACTATCTCCTTCCTTCATTCCAATATAGTAAGAGTATGAAATGTATAAAACTAAAATTACTAACATGGCCACTCCACCAATAAAAGGAATCTCTCCCATCAATACAAAAATCAAGAAAATCAAAGTAGCAATAATTACGGCAGCAGCATCTCTTTCTATTCCACTTTCAGGGTCATCAAAAGATCCCAAAATCGCTGCTGTTCCCAAAACTAGCATTACATTAGCTATATTGGAACCTATTACACTACCAATTGCAATTTCAGCCGCTTCTTGCCTGACTGCTTCTAGTGCCACCGCTAGTTCGGGAAGTGAAGTTCCAATAGCAACAACTGTGAAACCAACTAATAATTTTGGAACCTTAAGTCGATCTGAAATTCTAATTGCTCCTTGAACCAAAGACTCTCCACCGCTCATAAGGAGAAGAAAGCCTATTACAACACTCAAAATGTCCATAATCTCTTCAGACACACTTACTCCCCGTTAACAGTTACTAATGACTGTATTGTATTAGATTAATCTAATATTTTTTGGAACATGCTCTTTCAATATGCCTAAGAACAATCTCAACCGAGGGGATACTAAAATCTTCAAGAGTGGGGGAGAATGGAACTGGAGTATCAAGCGCCCCAATAACAACTGGAGGATATTCCAAATTCCAAAATGATTCTTCAATAATCCTACTACTAATTGTGTGCCCAAAACCACCAGTCCATTGAGCTTCCTGTAAGACAAGTAATTTTCCAGTTCTATTCACTGATTCTATGCATATTTTAGAATCAAATGGCAACAATGTTCTCAAGTCAATTATCTCAACTTCTATACCCATTTTCGAAGCGATTTTTGCTGTTTTTATTGCAACATGAACCATTGCACCCCAAGTTACAATTGTAATATCCTTTCCACCCCGAATTAACTCTCCCTTTCCTATCTTACTCTCTCCATTATCAATTCTTTCTATAACATCATTCGGTCTAACTACCTGATTAATATTGTCTCCCCATCCAGTCAATCCTCCCCTCAAACCATACAGCCCTATATGTTCAAGAAAAATCACAGGATCGGGTAAATTATGACTCTCAATCAATAAGTCGTATGCATCTTGAGGATTACTCGGGAATACTATTACTAATCCAGGATCATTAGTAAACCAAGATTCAATCATATTAGCATGATAGGGGCCACTCCTAGTTTTTCCACCAATAGGGATTCTGACTGTCATTGGTACTTCAGCCCCCCACCTCCATCTTAATTGAGCTGCATTATTTATCAGTGGATTCATGGCTAAGGCAGCAAAACCACCAAATTGTATTTCTGCCACAGGCCTCATACCTCCAAGAGCAGCTCCAGTTGCAGAATGTATTATTATCGATTCAGATAGAGGCATATCAAGTAATTTTTCTTGATGACCTTTCGCCCTTAATGGTAAATTCATGCCAAAAGCTCCGGCTATTTCCATGTCTTCTCCCATAAAAATCGATTTTTCCCCAAAAATTTCTGCAATTTTTACCATAGCATTCTGAATTGATCTGCTATATGTCCAAGAGTTTACATCTCCATTTTTTCCAATTGGCTCCTGGCCGACTCCACCTTGCCTTCTTCTTCCATCTGAATGCGGTTGAGTTTTTGTTCGCCCACTCCGAGTTTAATCAATAACTCCCTGTGGTTTGGCAAAGGATCTTTCTCGGACCAGTATCGCAGTAACCCTCTATCAACATAACCCGGGGGGTTGCCGCTCGATGCTCCAAGATACAAATCATCATGGTGATGAGCGTGACCACATCCTCGCATGGTTTCAACATGAATTAGAGTGGGACCACCGCCCATGGAAGCAAATTCCTTGGCCACAGAAACTGATGCGAAGAATTGATCAGGATCTGATCCATCAATTGTCCATGCTGGAATGCCTACTGCATATCCTTTGTCACCAAATGTTTCTGCCCCCGACTGCTTCGAAGAAAAAGTATCAAGTGCAATTTGATTATTTTGAATCATATAACAGATAGGCAAACCTCTGACTCCAGCGAAATTTATAGCTTCCCAGAATTCTCCATTGCTACTACATCCTTCTCCAACAGGGGCAAGATGAAATCTATCTATATTCATTTTTTTCGCAGAAAGTGCAATTCCTGTTGTAGTAGCACTAGCGATTGGTAAAGGGGCTGTTGGTGGAAGAATGCCCTTTTCCCAATTTCCTATGTGTAAATCACGACCGCCACTATTGGGATTTCCACCATCCATGTAAGAGTCTGCCTTACCTACTTGAGCCGCCATAATCTCTAATGGAGTCTGCCCCATAGCCAGTGCCAGACCAACGTCCCTAATCATAGGGGCAACAATATCAGCTTCATAAAATCTATCAGTGGGCAAATTAATGGCTTTTTTTAGAGGAGATGCACACGCTACGATTGCTTCCTGCCAAGTGGATCTAAATCCCTTACCACCAAAATTTTCTCCATCAGGTGTCTTCAAACCCTCACTAAAAATCGACTTCAATTCTTCATCTAATATTCTAGTCCTAATCATCCAACGCTGCCAGTCAGTTCTATGCTCCAGTGTAATTGAATACAAATACCCTATCCTTCTCAAGCATAGCTTCAGATCAACAATCAATCTCGCCAATCTACGGGAAAGAAAGAAACTCCCCTTCCTCATAGGAATTATTTCGATTTCTCTCAATTTTGATAATTTAGGCTCAATTGTTCTGTTCGATAGACTTGTCAAAATCTCATCTAATAGTATTTTTGAGTATTCATGAAATTTTTCTCCATTTAATTTCTCAGGAAATTCCATTTTCAACCAACAATCGGCGATTTCTCCAAGATAACCATCATGCCTCTCTGCGACAAAAGAAAAAAATCTATTTTTGATTTCTTCAGTTTCTACCACTTTTACAAATTCTAGATGTTTTTCTGGATTCCAAACCATACCCCAAATAGGAGATAAATCAGATTGATCGTCTCCTATGTCCGTAGATAATTCAGATTTAATACTCAATTCATCAATATCTCCATCTATTCCGTCTCTTAGTTCAACTTCTTTCTCCAATTCATCGATTTTATACAATATTGACCTTTCCCAAATCTCAACAGATCTGGATCTACCTTGTCCGGATGATGATCTTTCTATCGTGAATCTTGCCCTCTTTCCACAACTAATACACTTTCTATCTAATTTATTCATCCCATCCCTTTTGATTTTCCAAGTCTGATGCTTATCACAATGTGGGCACTTCCATATGCCTTGTCTCAACCTCGCCATACATATCCGAAGTATTACTAGTACAACAAATATTCGTTAGCTAGATACAAATATCACCACTTATTTATAAAAATATTTAATTTAACTAAAAATATTAGTAAAAAACCACATTAAAACAGTTGACTGAATTGCATTTCACCGTTAATATTTAATGACATTATCATCGACAGTATCTGACCATTCATGAATACCGCCACGAAGATTGTAGATTTTTCCGGAAAATACTCCAAGTTCAGATAGAAAACGAGTGACTGCAGCTGATCTAAATCCACTCCTACAGTATACTACAATATCTAAATCAGGTGGGAGTTCGGAGACTCTATCTGGTATTGCTAAATGTTCTATTCTCAAGTCAGTACCATCAATACTCGTGATTTCTTCCTCTTCACCCCTCCTAACATCAAGTAGAAATACTTTCCAACCATTATTCTTTTTATTTTCAAACTCAACCGGACTAATTTCCAACATTTCTAATACATCTCTATTTTTAGATTGGTCAACATCTGGACTATTAGAGTTAGCCGAGAATTTCAAAATTCTCATTTCCATCGTTAAAGCGTCTAAAGTTAGTAATTTACCCCTAAGTATCTCTCCAATTCCCAGAATAATCTTAATCGATTCCGTGGCTTGAATGGTACCTATCATTCCAGGTAGAACTCCTAAAACTCCAGCTTCTTCACAATTTGGGGCCAACTCAAGTGGTGGTGGAGATGGAAATAAATCCCTGTAATTCGGCCCATTTTTGTAATTAAAGGTTGAAACCTGCCCATCAAATCTATGAATACTTCCAAAAATCCATGGAATTTCTAATTTTTCACACGCATCTCCGATAATATATCGTGTTTCAAAATTATCAGTTCCATCAATTACTACATCATACCCACTCAAAATATCTAGTACATTTTTATTATCTAATCTAACATTAATTGGTACAACTTCGATTCTAGGATTTAAATCAGAAATCCTCAATGCAGCAGACTCTGCTTTTGACTCACCAATCTTTGAATTGCTATGGATTATTTGTCTTTGAAGATTGGATAATTCAACAACATCATTATCAATAATTCCAATTTTACCTACTCCAACCGCCGCCAAATAAAGAAGAACTGGAGAACCAAGACCACCCGCACCAACTACAATAATTGAAGCCTGTTTTAGCTTAATCTGACCCTCTAATCCTACTTGAGGGAGATTTAAATGTCTAGAATATCTAATAGTTTCATTGCCATCAAGCAGTACATCCATGTTGATGCTACATCGCCTATGCACATTTGTCCTTCGGTCATTTAATTCATATAATTACAAATATAATCTAATTATAGAAATTAAACACGCAATTCTTCCCCAAATTTTCACAAAAATAATTGATTTTTCCGGAGAAACATCCATCCTAGTAATGTAATAGATTATTCTAACCATAAAAAAGGTCTCTGGAGTAGATTCAGGAATACCTCTGATTTTTCTCTCAAAATCCGTCAAAATACAAGATCCAGTTAATTTCCATAATAATTCAGTCACTAAGTATAGGAAGATTAGTCCCCATAGCATCCAGTCTATCGGACTAAGCCAACCAAAGGCGATATATATCATTATTAAAATATGAGTCAAAAAAACAAAATTAGCAATTAGAACTCTCGAAAAACTCAGTTTAGACTTATTT
>LULO01000215.1_pt1 | contig 50224 bp, 53 predicted proteins | sample 728121 | NCBI WGS metagenome assembly LULO01 (sample SAMN03860287, study PRJNA289734) | marine metagenome | biome: seawater column; feature: ocean; material: water; isolation source: Red Sea water column Station 149 - depth 50m | place: Saudi Arabia: Red Sea | collected 2011-10-15 | depth 50 m | reverse complement strand
GGCAACGGCCGCCGACGCCGTACGAGCCGGGCTGGCGCGGGACGGCCTGGGCGTCCTGCCGTGGACACCGGCCGCCGAGGCGATGCGGGCGCGGCTCGCGTTCGTGCACGGGGCGCTGGGGGAGCCGTGGCCCGACGTCTCGGACGAGGCGCTGCTCGTCGAGCCCGCGACCTGGCTGGACCTCACCACCGACACCCCGGACCTGGCCTCCGGGCTCCGGGCGCTCGTGCCGTGGCCGGAGGCCGGGCGGCTCGACGAGCTGGCGCCGGCCCGACTGGAGGTGCCGAGCGGGTCGACCCACGCGGTGGACTACGCCGACGCCTCGGGCCAGCCGGTGCTCAGGGTCAAGCTCCAGGAGTGCTTCGGGTGGGGCGAGACCCCTCGGTTGGCGGGGGTGCCGGTGCTGCTGCACCTGCTCTCGCCCGCGGGTCGCCCGCTCGCGGTCACCGCCGACCTGGCGTCGTTCTGGGAGAACGCCTACCCGGGGGTGCGGGCCGAGATGCGCGGGCGCTACCCCAAGCACCCGTGGCCCGAGGACCCCTGGTCGGCGCCCGCCACCAGTCGCACCCGCCGCGGTCAGCAGCGCTGAGGACCGTCCGCGTGGGGAGCGAGGCGCCTCAGCCGCGCTGCACCTCCACCTCGGAGGTGCCGGAGAGGTCGGTGACCTCCAGCCGTGCCGGGGCGTCGTCGAGCCCGTCGACGAGCACGGCGTAGTGGGTCGCCTGCATCGTGCACATGTCGGGTCCGGCGTACGGCGTCACCACCAGCTTCAGCACCCCCTGCTCGCTCGCCAGCCGGGCGGTCGGTGCGCACCCGCTGTAGCCGAGCTCGGTCACGTAGACCAGCCGCGAGTCCTCCGGGACCCAGGTGGCGCTGGCGCCGCCGGAGGACTCCAGCGCCCGTTGCCCGGGGCCGCTCGACATCCCGGTGACCTCCACCTCGGGCTCGGAACCGGGCTCGGAACCGGGCTCTGAACCGGGCCCGGTCGAGCTGGTCACGGGCTCCTCGGGCGCGGGGTCGGAGGTGGTCTCGGGGTCGTCGCCGGGACCGCACGCCGTCAGCAGGGCCACCGGCAGCAGCATCGCGGGGACCAGGAGCAGCAGAGAGGTGCGCATGTCAGGTCCGACGTGCGCGCGGGCCCAGGAGTTCCACGGGCGGGTGATCATCCGGGCGGGTCGCTGAGCGACCCCCGCACGGGCAGGTCGGCGGCCGCCGTCAGCTCGGGTGCGTCCGCCGGCAGGCGGTCGACGAAGTGGCCGTAGCGCTGCACCAGCGGTCGCGCGGTCGCCCCGTGCAGCACGGTGCTGGCCAGCACGGTCAGGGCCATCGCGGCCATCACCACGTCGAGGTGGGGCAGGTCGGGCGCCTCCTCGGCCACGACCAGCGCCAGGATGATCGAGGCGAGGCCCCGGGGGCCGAACCAGCCGAGGAGCAGCACGGTGGACGGCCGGAGCCCCGACCCCAGCAGCGCGATCGCCACGGGGAGCATCCGGAGCACCGTCAGGCTGAGCGCGGCGTACACGACCACGGCGGGGGAGACCGCCTCCAGGAAGCCGGGGGCCGCGACCCCGAAGACGAAGAACACGACCGCAGTGAGCAGCTGGCCCTCGTCCTCGGTGAACTCCAGCAGGTCGTCCCCGCTGTCTTGGATCACTGCGCCGGTGGCCAACCCGGCGACGAAGGCGGCGATGAACCCGTTGCCGCCGACCGCGTCGGCGCCGGCCCACGCGAGCACCGCCAGGGCGACCACGGTCAGCTGCCGGAAGGGGGCGTTGACCCATTCCCGTCGGTCGGCCGCTTCGAGAGCGGCGCCCCCGGCCAGCCCGACCACGACGCCGGTGGCGACCCCGAGCCCGATCTGCTGCCCGGTGAACGCGACCCAGTCCAGGGCCTCACCGGCCTCCTCCACGGCGAGCGCGACGAACAGCGTGAGGAACGGGACGGAGAGCCCGTCGTTGAGCCCGCTCTCCACGTTGACGGCCTGGCGGATGCGGACCGGCACCAGGCGGCTCGAGACCACCTCCTGACCCAGGGCGGCGTCGGTGGGCGCCAGGACGGCCGCGATGATCGCGGCCTCCCAGACCTCGAGCCCACCGAGCAGCACGGCCGCGGCCAGCACCCCGAGCCCGATGGTGAGCGGCATGCCGAGGCCCAGCAGGCGCAGGGGAATCGTCCCGCCCGTCCGGCGTACGGCGCCGAGGTCGATGCGTGCCGCATCGGAGAAGAGGACCACGACCAGCGTCAGCTCGAGGAGCGTGAGCACCGGCCCACCGGTCAGGTCCTGCTCGACCAGGCCCAGCCCTCCCGCCGCCATCCCGGCCGCGGTGAAGGCGAGCGGCACCGTCAGCGGGGTGCGCTCCAGCAGTCGCGACACCAGCCCGTACGCCACCACCACGACCGCGACGACTCCGACCTGGTCCACGCCCGCGAGGTTAGCGACCGCTGGACCCACCCCTGGGTGCGAGCGGGTGGCCGGACCGGCGTGTGAGCGGCCCCACCTGTGACCTGCGCCGCTCGGTGACCTCTCGGTAACAACCGCGCCGCACCCTGGGTGGACAGCCGGCCACCGAGGGAGACCACCATGGAGCTGACCACCTGTCCCGAGTGCCACGCCCCCGCCGAGATCGTCGGGCGCGAGGTGTGGTCAAGCACCGACGGCCCCGTCGAGCACGCTCGCGTGCGCTGTGTGCGCCGGCACTTCTTCTGCCTGCCCACGGAGCGACTGCGCCTGGCGTCGGCACGGCAGGACCGGACGGGCGCGCCCGTGGTGGACGGGGATCGCGAGGTCGCGTGAGCCGCTGATAGTCTCGGGCCCGCTCGAACATCCTTTAACCACCGTCCCGTGAGGCGGAGAAGGAGGTACGGCGTGCCCTCGCATGCCCCCACGCAGCCGGCGCCGGCGATCCTGGTCCTCGAGGACGGACGCACCTTCCACGGCGAGGCCTTCGGAGCCGAGGGTGAGACCTTCGGCGAAGCCGTCTTCAACACCGGCATGACCGGCTACCAGGAGACGCTGACCGACCCGTCCTACCACCGCCAGGTGGTCGTGATGACCGCGCCGCACGTCGGCAACACCGGCGTCAACGACGAGGACCCCGAGTCCCGCCAGATCTGGGTGGCCGGGTACGTCGTCCGCGACCCCTCCCGGGTCTCCAGCAGCTGGCGTGCACGTCGCAGCCTCGACGACGAGCTGCGCGACCAGGGGGTCGTCGGCATCTCCGGCGTCGACACCCGCGCCCTGACCCGCCACCTGCGTGAGCGCGGTGCGATGCGGGTCGGGATCTCGAGCACCACCACCGACGCCGACGCCCTGCTCGCGCGGGTCAAGGAGTCCGGCGAGATGGCCGGCTCCGAGCTGGCCGGCGAGGTCTCCACCGCCGAGGCCTACGTCGTCCCGCCGCAGGGCGAGAAGAAGCTCACCGTCGCGGCGCTCGACCTCGGCATCAAGACGATGACGCCCTACCGGATGGCCGAGCGGGGCATCGAGGTCCACGTGCTTCCGGCCACCGCTTCGCTGGAGGACGTGCTGGCCGTGGAGCCCGACGGGCTCTTCTACTCCAACGGGCCCGGCGACCCGGCGGCCACCACCGCCCAGGTCGAGCTGCTGCGCGGCGCGCTCGAGCGGGGCCTGCCCTACTTCGGTATCTGCTTCGGCAACCAGCTCTTCGGTCGCGCGCTGGGCTTCGAGACCTACAAGCTCAAGTACGGCCACCGCGGCATCAACCAGCCGGTGATGGACCGCACCACCGGCAAGGTCGAGGTCACCGCCCACAACCACGGCTTCGCGGTCGACGCACCGCTGGAGGGCAGCACCACGACGCCGTACGGCGAGGCGAGCGTGAGCCACGTGTGCCTCAACGACGACGTCGTCGAGGGCCTCGAGCTCCGGGCCTCGACAGGCTCGACCGGTGAGCCGGGTGCCCTCAAGGCGTTCTCCGTCCAGTACCACCCGGAGGCCGCGGCCGGCCCGCACGATGCCGCCTACCTCTTCGACCGTTTCGTCGCGCTCATGGAGGGTGGTCTCTGATGCCGAAGCGCACCGACATCAAGTCCGTGATGGTCATCGGCTCCGGCCCGATCGTCATCGGCCAGGCCTGCGAGTTCGACTACTCCGGCACCCAGGCGTGCCGCGTGCTGAAGGCCGAGGGCCTGCGGGTCATCCTGGTCAACTCCAACCCGGCCACGATCATGACCGACCCGGAGTTCGCCGACGCGACCTACGTCGAGCCGATCACCCCGGAGTTCGTCGAGAAGGTCATCGCCAAGGAGCGCCCCGACGCGCTGCTGCCCACCCTCGGTGGCCAGACCGCGCTCAACGCCGCGATGAACCTCCACGCCGCCGGCACCCTGGAGAAGTACGACGTCGAGCTCATCGGTGCCTCGGTGGAGGCGATCGAGAAGGGCGAGAACCGCGAGCAGTTCAAGCGGATCGTCGAGGGCCTGCCGCCCGAGTGGGGTGCGGAGGTCGCGCGCAGCGTGATCTGCAACGGCGAGGACCTCGCCCCGGGTGCCCGCAAGGAGGAGAAGGTCGCCGCGGCGCTGGAGAAGGCGCTCGCCGGAGCCGAGGACCTCGGCTACCCGGTCGTCGTCCGCCCGTCGTTCACGATGGGCGGCGCGGGTTCCGGCCTGGCCTACGACGAGGCCGAGCTGCGCCGCATCGCCGGCCAGGGCCTGACCGCCAGCCCGACCACCGAGGTGCTCCTGGAGGAGTCGATCCTCGGCTGGAAGGAGTACGAGCTGGAGGTGATGCGCGACAAGGCCGACAACGTCGTCATCGTCTGCTCGATCGAGAACGTCGACCCGCTCGGCGTGCACACCGGTGACTCGATCACCGTGGCACCGGCCATGACGCTCACCGACCGCGAGTACCAGCGGCTGCGCAACATCTCCATCGGCGTCATCCGCGAGGTCGGCGTCGACACCGGCGGCTGCAACATCCAGTTCGCCGTCAACCCCGTCGACGGCCGCATCGTCGTCATCGAGATGAACCCGCGCGTCTCGCGCTCCAGCGCGCTGGCCTCGAAGGCCACCGGCTTCCCGATCGCCAAGATCGCCGCGAAGGTCGCCATCGGCTACACCCTCGACGAGATCCCCAACGACATCACCGCCGAGACACCGGCCTCCTTCGAGCCCACCCTCGACTACGTCGTGGTCAAGGTCCCGCGCTTCGCGTTCGAGAAGTTCCCCGGGGCCGACCCGACGCTGACCACCCACATGAAGTCGGTGGGCGAGGCGATGGCCATCGGCCGCAACTTCACCGAGGCCCTGCAGAAGGCGCTGCGCTCCCTGGAGTCCAAGGACGCCGTCTTCGACTGGGCCCAGGAGTGGGTCGACCTCGACAAGGAGACCCTGCTCCGCGAGATCGCGACCCCGCACGACGGTCGCCTCAAGAAGGTCATGGACGCGATCCGGGCCGGCGCGACGCCGGAGGAGATCTTCGACGCGACCGCCATCGACCCGTGGTTCGTCGACCAGCTCGCGCTGATCAACGAGATCGCCGTCGAGGTCACCGCAGCCGAGGAGCTCACCCCGAGCCTGCTGCGCAAGGCCAAGCGGCACGGCTTCTCCGACGCGCAGATCGGCAAGATCCGCGGCATGAGCGCCGACGTCGTCCGCGGCGTGCGCCACGCCCTGGGCATCCGGCCGGTCTACAAGACCGTCGACACCTGCGCGGCCGAGTTCGCGGCCCGCACGCCCTACCACTACTCCTCCTACGACGAGGAGACCGAGGTGGCGCCGCGCGAGAAGGAGGCGGTGATCATCCTCGGCTCCGGTCCCAACCGGATCGGCCAGGGCATCGAGTTCGACTACTCCTGCGTGCACGCCTCGCTGGCGCTGTCCGAGGCCGGCTACGAGACGGTCATGGTCAACTGCAACCCCGAGACCGTCTCCACCGACTACGACACCTCCGACCGCCTCTACTTCGAGCCGCTCACCCTCGAGGACGTCCTCGAGGTCGTCGCCGCCGAGCAGGCCGCCGGTCCGCTGGCCGGGGTCATCTGCCAGCTCGGTGGTCAGACGCCGCTCGGCCTGGCCCAGGGCCTGGCCGCGGCCGGGGTGCCGATCGTCGGCACCAGCCCCGACGCCATCGACCTCGCCGAGGAGCGCGGCGCCTTCGGGCGGGTGCTCGCCGCGGCGGGCCTGGTCGCCCCCAAGCACGGCACCGCGACGTCGTACGCCGAGGCGCAGCGGACCGCCGCCGAGATCGGCTACCCGGTGCTGGTCCGCCCCTCCTACGTCCTGGGCGGTCGCGGCATGGAGATCGTCTACGGCGACGACGCCCTCGAGGCCTACCTCGAGAAGTACGTCGCCGCCGGCCTGATCAGCCACGCCGCGCCGGTCCTGGTCGACCGGTTCCTCGACGACGCGGTCGAGATCGACGTCGACGCGCTCTTCGACGGCGAGGACCTCTTCCTCGGCGGCGTCATGGAGCACATCGAGGAGGCCGGCATCCACTCCGGTGACTCCTCGTGCGCGCTGCCGCCGATCACGCTGGGCCACCGGGAGATCGAGCGCATCCGCGAAGCCACCGAGGCCATCGCCCGCGGCGTGGGCGTGCGCGGACTGCTCAACATCCAGTTCGCCCTGGGCTCGGACATCCTCTACGTCCTCGAGGCCAACCCGCGCGCCTCGCGCACGGTGCCGTTCGTCTCCAAGGCCACCGCGACCCCGCTGGCCAAGGCCGCGGCGCGCGTCATGCTCGGCGAGTCGATCGCCGAGCTGCGCAAGGCCGGGGTGCTGCCCGAGGAGGGCGACGGCGGCACGCTGCCGGGCGACCAGCCGATCGCGGTCAAGGAGGCCGTGATGCCGTTCAACCGGTTCCGCACCGCCGACGGCTCGCAGGTCGACACCGTGCTCGGCCCGGAGATGAAGTCGACCGGCGAGGTCATGGGCTTCGACCGCGACTTCGGCACGGCCTTCTCCAAGAGCCAGGCTGCCGCCTTCGGACCGCTGCCCACCTCGGGCAAGGTCTTCGTCTCGGTCTCCAACCGGGACAAGCGGTCGATGATCTTCCCGGTGAAGGTGCTGGCCGACCTCGGGTTCGAGATCCTCGCCACCCAGGGCACCGCGGAGGTGCTGCGGCGCAACGGCGTCCCCTGCCAGGTCGTGCGCAAGCACTACGAGGGCGTCGGTCCCGACGGGGAGCCGACCACGGTCGACCTGATCCGCGACGGTCGCATCCAGCTCATCGTCAACACGCCCTACGGCGCCGGCGGCGGGCACGCCCGCCTCGACGGCTACGAGATCCGCACCGCCGCGGTGATGGCCAACGTCCCGTGCATCACCACGGTGCAGGGGCTCGGTGCGGCCGTGCAGGGCATCGAGGCGATGCGTCGCGGCGACATCGGGGTGCGCAGCCTGCAGGAGTGGGCTGCTCGGTGACTCTCTACGACCACCTCTTCACCCACGTCGCGACCCGGATCGACCCCGAGCGGGCGCACCACCTGGGCTTCCGGGGCGTGCGTCTCGGGGCGCCGGTGCTGCGCGCGACGCACGCGATGCTGGGTGCGGTGGGGTCGCCGGTGGAGGCGATGGGCCTCCGCTTCCCCCACGTGCTGGGGCTGGCGGCCGGCTTCGACAAGAACGCGGTCGGCATCGATGCGCTCGGGGCGCTCGGCTTCGGGCACGTCGAGATCGGCACCGTCACGGGGCTCGCCCAGCCCGGCAACCCGCAGCCGCGGCTGTTCCGGCTGCCCGCCGACCGGGCGGTCCTCAACCGGATGGGCTTCAACAACGACGGGGCGCACGCGGTCGCCGAGCGGCTGCGCAGGCGGGCAGCCCGTGCCCCCGGTGCGGACGCCCCGGTCCTCGGCGTCAACATCGGCAAGTCCAAGGTCGTCCCCGACGACGACCAGGCGGCCGTGGAGGCCGACTACGAGACGAGCGCGCGGTTGCTGTCGCCGTACGCCGACTACCTCGTGGTCAACGTCTCCTCGCCCAACACCCCGGGCCTGCGCAACCTGCAGGCGGTCGAGAAGCTCCAGCCGCTGCTGGAGCACGTACGCCGGGTGGCCGACGCCGCCACCGGCGACCGTCGTGTGCCGCTGCTGGTCAAGATCGCCCCGGACCTCGCCGACGAGGACGTCGACGCGGTGGCCGACATGGCGCTGGCGGGGCGGAGCGACGGGGTGCTCGACGGCGTCATCGCGACCAACACGACCATCTCCCGGGACGGGCTGGCCACCCCGGCGGCCGACGTCGAGGCGATCGGTGCCGGCGGCGTCTCGGGCCGACCGCTGACCCAGCGCTCCTGCGAGGTCGTGCGACGGCTGCGCGGGCGCATCGGCGACCGGGAGACCTCCGGCCTGACCCTGGTCGGCGTCGGCGGCATCACCACCGTCGAGGACGCCCGCGCCCGGCTCGAGGCGGGTGCGGACCTGCTCCAGGGCTACACCGCCTTCATCTACGAGGGGCCGGGCTGGCCCCGCCGCATCGTGCGCGGACTGGAGGACTGACCCGCCGGATGTGCCGCCGATGAGTCCCGTCCACGTCACCGCGGAGGTGCTGGCCTCCAAGCGGATCGGTGCCTTCCAGCACGTGACGCTGGTGGCACCGGGCGTGGGGGAGCGGTTCCGGCCCGGGGCGTTCGTGGCGGTCTCGGTCGGCACCGGCGGCTACCACCTCGCGCGCCGTGCCTTCTGGATCCACCGGGTGCGCCCCCTGGGCGGCTACGCCGCCACGGTCACGCTCGTCGTCGAGCCGCGGGGCGAGGGCACCCGCTGGCTGGCCTCGCGCCAGCGCGGTGACCGGGTCGAGGTCACCGGGCCGCTCGGCGGTCGCCCGTTCGCGCTGCCGAAGGAGCCGGTGCCCGTGCTGCTCGTGGGCGTGGGCTACGCCGCGGCGCCGCTCTTCGCGCTGGCCGAGCGGCTGCGCGAGCGCGACTGCCCGGTCAACCTGGTGCTCGGCGCACCCGACGAGGCGCACCTGCTGTCGGCGCTCGAGGCCCGTCGCACCGCCCGCGCGGTCACGATCGTCACCGGCGACGGCTCGGTCGGGGCACGCGGAGCCGTGGCCGAGGTGCTGCCCGAGGCGCTGCGCCGCTCCGGTGCCGCGGTCGTCTACGCCGCCGGACCCGCCCCCACCCTGCACGCCGCCGCCCTGGCCGCGGAGGAGCACGGCGCCTGGAGCCAGGTGGCGCTGGAGCAGCGCACCCCCTGCGGCACCGGCCTGTGCCTGGGCTGCCCCGTGCCCGTGGTGGGCGAGGACGGCGTCGCCCGGACCGCCCGTGCCTGCACCGACGGTCCGGTCGTCCGCGGCGACCGGGTCCGCTGGGACGACCTGGCCGGGGGAGCGGGCGCATGAGCACCCGGGTCGCCGGCCTGACGCTGGCCTCGCCCGTGCTGGTGGCGTCGGGGTGCGGCGGGACCGGCCGGGAGCTGTCGGCGTACGCCCCGCTCTCGACGTACGGCGCCTTCACCACCCGCTCGATCAGCCGTGACGCCCGGCCCGGTGCCGGCGGCGCGACGCTCGCGGAGACGCCGGCGGGGCTGGTGCACGCCACCGGGCTGCCGAACCCCGGGCTCGACGTCTTCCTGGCCACCGAGCTGCCCTGGCTGCTCACCGAGGGCGCGCGGGTGGTCGTCTCGATCGTCGCGCGCGACCTGGGGGAGTACGCCGAGGTCGCCCGCCGGCTCGCCACGGCCCCCGGCGTCAGCGCGGTCGAGGTCAACCTCGCGGTGCCCGACGCCGCCGAGCTCGGGGTCCTCGACGCGCGCGAGCCCTTCCACGTGGGCGCTGCCGTCTCGACCGTGCTGCGCGAGCTCCCGCGCGGCGTGCCGGTCCTCGCCAAGCTGCGCCTCGACCCGGTCCGGGTCGCCGAGAGCGTCAAGGTCGCCGCCGAAGCGGGCGCCGGGGCGGTCGTGCTGGGCGGTGCGCTGCCGGCGTCCCTGCCCGAGGGTCGTCCGGCCGGGCTCAGCGGGCCGGCGGTCTCGCCGCTAGCCCTGCGCTGCGTCACCGACGCCCGCGCCGCGCTCGACGCGGCGGGGGCCGAGTGCGACGTCGTCGCCTGCGGGGGCATCGGCACCGCCGAGGACGCACGCACCGCCCTGCGCCTGGGTGCGGTCGCCGTCCAGGTCGGCTCCGCCCTGTTCCACGACCCCACCACCGCCGCGCGGCTCGCCGCCGCCCTGGACCCCGATGAGGGAGCATGAGCCCGATGACCACGGACACGACCACGGACACCCCTGAGGACCGCCCCACCCCGTTCGGAGCCCGGCTGCACGCAGCGGTCGAGCGGCGCGGCGCCTTCTGCGTCGGCATCGACCCTCACGCGGCGCTGCTGCACGACTGGGGCCTGCCCGACGACGTCTCCGGGCTCGAGCGCTTCGCCCTCACCGTCGTCGAGGCCGTCGCGCCGCTGTGCTCGGTGGTCAAGCCGCAGTCGGCGTTCTACGAGCGCTTCGGCTCCCGCGGCGTCGCGGTGCTCGAGCGGGTCGTCGCGGAGTCCCGTGCCGCCGGCGCCCTGGTGCTGCTCGACGTCAAGCGCGGCGACATCGGCTCGACCTCGCAGGCCTACGCCGACGCCTACCTCGACCCGACCTCGCCGCTGGCCTCCGACGCCATCACCGCCAGCCCCTACCTCGGCTTCGGGTCGCTCGACCCGATGGTCGAGACCGCCGAGCGGCACGGCGCCGGGGTCTTCGTGCTCGCGCTGACGTCGAACAAGGAGGGCCCGGAGGTCCAGCACGCGCTCACCGACGACCACGGAGGGAGTGCCCCGGGGGAGCGCGTCGCCGACCGCGTGCTCTCGCACCTGGCCCGCCTCAACGAGGGCGCCGAGCCGCTGGGCTCCTTCGGCGCGGTCGTGGGCGCCACCATCGGCTCGACCACCGCCGACCTGGCGTTCAACGGCCCGGTGCTCGCACCCGGCTTCGGTGCCCAGGGTGGCACCGTCGCCGACATCGCGCGGATCTTCGGCACGCAGGCTCGGCACGTGCTGCCGAGCTCCTCGCGCGAGGTCCTGCGGCTCGGCCCCGACGCCGGCGCCATGGCCGACGCCGTACGCCGCACCAACGAGGCGCTGGCCGACCTGTGACCCGACCGCTGCCCGTGCTGCTCGGGCTCACCGTCGCCGCGCCCCTCCTGCTGGGGCTCGGCGGCTGCTCGTCGGACCCCTACGAGACCTACTGCGAGCGGGTCGAGGAGCACCAGGCGGCGCTGGGAGAGGCCGTCGCCGCCGGGGGTCCGGACGCCCTGCTCGACGTGCTGGCCGAGCTGCGGGACCTGCGCGACGCGGCGCCGTCCGACATCGCCGACGAGTGGCAGCAGGTGGTGGGCCGGCTCGAGGCGCTGCAGCGCGCGCTGGACGACGCCGGTGTCGACCCGGCGGACTACGACCGCGACGACCCGCCGGAGGGGCTGGACCCCGCCGATCGCACCGCGATCGATGCCGCCGCGCGGGAGCTGGTGCGCCCGGAGACGGCCCAGTCGATGGCGTCGGTGGAGACCCAGGCCCGGGACGTGTGCCAGACGCCGTTGTACCTCTGACCCCCCAGCACAGCACGCCGCAGAGCGCTGGACCACGGGACCGTCGAGTGGCGGGACGTTTGCCGGGCTCTGAGAGTTCTGACTAGATTGCCCACTTCAGGCCCACCCCATCTCGTGCTCCCATCTCGCACTCGCAGTCGAAGGACGACCACCTGTGGCACTCCCACCACTCACTCCCGAACAGCGTCAGGCGGCACTCGAGAAGGCCGCAGCGTCTCGACGGGAGCGGGCCGAGGTGAAGAACCGCCTCAAGAACTCCGGCGCTTCCATCGTCGAGGTGCTCCACGAGGGTCAGACCAACGAGGTCATCGGCAAGATGAAGGTCGTCGACCTGCTCCAGTCGATGCCGGGCCTGGGCAAGGTCCGCGCCCGCCAGGTGATGGAGCGGCTCGGCATCGCCGAGAGCCGGCGGGTCCGCGGGCTCGGCACCAAGCAGGTCGCCGCCCTCGAGAAGGAGTTCGGCGGCACCTCGGCGTGAGCGCCCCGAACCACCCCGAGCAGCAGCGCCGCAGCCGGCTGGTCGTGCTGGCCGGCCCCACGGCCGTCGGCAAGGGCACCGTCGCGGCTGCCGTGCGCGACTCGCACCCCGACGTGTGGATCTCGGTCTCCGCGACGACGCGCGCGCCGCGACCCGGCGAGGTCGACGGGGTCCACTACCACTTCGTCTCCGACGACGAGTTCGACCGGATGGTCGCCGACGACGACCTGCTGGAGTGGGCGGTCGTGCACAAGGCGGCCCGCTACGGCACGCCGCGCGGTCCGGTCGAGCAGGCGCTGCGCGCCGGACGACCCTCCATGCTCGAGATCGACCTGCAGGGGGCGCGTCAGGTGCGTCGCACCATGCCCGACGCGCTGTTCGTGTTCCTCAAGCCCCCGTCGTGGGACGAGCTGGTCCGCCGGCTGGTCGGCCGGGGCACCGAGACCGAGGAGGAGCGCGAGCGGCGCCTGGTCACCGCACGCGAGGAGCTGGCCGCCGAGCCGGAGTTCGACGTGACCATCGTCAACCACGAAGTTCGTGCCGCCGCCGACGACTTGGTAACCTTGATGATGCTCGACCCCGAGGCCGCCGTCCCGGCGCCCCGCGGGTCCACATCTTTGTCCAACGACTCGTGAGGAACGCCAGACCTGTGTCTGCTCCCAACATCGCCGCCGAGGGCGTCACCAACCCCTCGATCGACGACCTGCTGACCAAGACGGACAGCAAGTACCAGCTGGTCCTCTACGGCGCCAAGCGCGCCCGACAGATCAACGCCTACTACTCCCAGCTCGGCGAGGGCCTGCTGGAGTACGTCGGTCCGCTCGTGGAGACCCACGTGCAGGAGAAGCCGCTCTCGATCGCGCTGCGCGAGATCAACGAGGACCTCCTGACCTGCGAGCACGTCGACCCCGCCGAACTCGCCGCCGAGGAGGCCGCCGCCCAGGCCGCCGCCGCGGACGCTGCGACCGGTCTGGAGTGACGCTCCGCCTGTGACGGAGCCACGCACCACCGCTGAGGCCGCTTCCCCGACGGGGGAGCGGCTCTCTGCGATTTCTGAGGGCGCTCCCCACGACGTCGCGGCCGACCGGCCCCGCGTGGTGCTGGGCGTGGGCGGCGGCATCGCGGCGTACAAAGCCTGCGAGCTGCTGCGCCGCTTCACCGAGTCCGGCCACGACGTCACCGTCGTGCCGACCGCCTCGGCCCTGCAGTTCGTGGGGGCGCCCACGTGGTCGGCGCTGTCCGGCAAGCCGGTCAGCGACCAGGTCTGGGATCGCGTCCACGAGGTGCCGCACGTGCGCATCGGTCAGCAGGCCGACCTCGTCGTCGTGGCCCCCACCACCGCCGACCTGCTGGCCAAGGCCGCGCACGGCCTGGCCGACGACCTGCTCACCAACACCCTGCTCACGGCCCGCTGCCCGGTCGTCCTGGTGCCGGCGATGCACACCGAGATGTGGGAGCACCCCGCCACTCGCGCCAACGTCGCCACCCTGCGCGAGCGCGGCGTCCTGGTCGTCGAGCCCGCCGAGGGTCGACTGACCGGCGCCGACACCGGCAAGGGCCGGCTGCCCGAGCCCGCGGAGGTCTTCGCGTTCTGCCGCGAGGTCCTCGAGCGTGACGGCGAGACCGGTCGTGACCTCGAGGGACGCCGCGTCGTGGTGAGCGCCGGTGGCACGCGGGAGTACCTCGACCCGGTGCGCTTCCTCGGCAACCGCTCCTCGGGGCTGCAGGGCTACGCCCTGGCCCGGGCCGCGGCCAGCCGCGGCGCCAAGGTCACGCTGGTGGCCGCCAACACCGCGCTCGCCGACCCGGCCGGGGTCGACGTCGTGCCCGTGGAGACCACCGCCGAGCTGCGCGAGGCCGTCCTGACGGCCGCGGCCGGTGCCGATGCGGTCGTGATGGCAGCCGCCCCTGCCGACTTCCGCCCGCTCGCGCGCAGCGACGCCAAGATCAAGAAGGCCGAGGACGGCTCGGCCCCGGCCATCGAGCTGGAGCAGAACCCCGACATCCTGCGCGAGCTGGCCGCCGAGCGCTCCGTGGCCGGCCAGGTGGTCGTCGGGTTCGCCGCCGAGACCGGCGACGCCACCGGCTCGGTCCTCGACCTGGCCCGCGCCAAGCTCGCCCGCAAGGGCTGCGACCTGCTCGTGGTCAACGACGTCAGCGGGGGAGCGGTCTTCGGCAGCCCCGACAACGAGGCCGTGATCCTCGAGGCCGACGGGTCCTACGTCGAGGTCCCGCACGGCTCCAAGGGCGCCCTCGCCCACGCCATCTGGGACTGCGTCACCGCACGTTGGGCCGCCGTCTAGGCTGTCCCGCATGACGGGACGCCTGTTCACCTCCGAGTCCGTGACCGAGGGTCACCCGGACAAGATCGCCGACCAGATCAGCGACGCTGTCCTCGACGAGATGCTGCGCCAGGACGCGCACTCGCGGGTCGCCGTCGAGACGCTGCTGACCACGGGACTGGTGGTGGTGGCTGGCGAGGTGACCACGACCGGCTACGTCGACATCAAGTCGATCGTGCGTCAGAAGATCCTCGACATCGGCTACGACCACTCCGACAAGGGCTTCGACGGCACGACCTGCGGCGTCATGGTCGCGATCGGCGGCCAGTCCGGTGACATCGCCCAGGGCGTCGACACCGGCTACGAGTCGCGCCTGGAGGAGTCCGTCGACGCGATGGACAAGCAGGGCGCCGGTGACCAGGGGCTGATGTTCGGCTACGCCTGCGACGACACCCCCGAGCTGATGCCGCTGCCGATCAAGATCGCCCAGACGCTCTCGGAGCGGCTCACGGCGGTCCGCAAGGACGGCACGCTGCCCTACCTGCGTCCCGACGGGAAGACCCAGGTCACCATCGAGTACGACGACCAGGCCCGCGCGGTCCGCGTCGACACCGTGGTGCTCTCCACCCAGCACGAGGCCGGCATCGACCTCGACACCCGCCTGCAGCCCGACATCGCCAAGCACGTCATCGCCCCGGTGCTCGAGCAGTTCGACATCGACTCCGACGGCTACCGCCTGCTGGTGAACCCGACCGGCACGTTCGTGGTCGGTGGTCCGATGGGTGACGCCGGTCTGACCGGGCGCAAGATCATCGTCGACACCTACGGCGGCATGGCCCGTCACGGTGGTGGCGCGTTCTCGGGCAAGGACCCCTCGAAGGTCGACCGCTCCGCGGCGTACGCGATGCGCTGGGTGGCCAAGAACGTCGTGGCCGCGGGCCTGGCCCGCCGCTGCGAGGTGCAGGTCGCCTACGCGATCGGCAAGGCGCAGCCCGTGGGTGTGTTCGTGGAGACCTTCGGCACCGGCACGGTGGCCGACGAGAAGATCCAGGCCGCGGTGCTCGAGGTCTTCGACCTGCGTCCGGCCGCGATCATCCACGACCTCGACCTGCTGCGGCCGATCTACGCCAAGACCGCCGCCTACGGCCACTTCGGTCGCGAGCTGCCCGACTTCACCTGGGAGCGCACCGACCGCGCCGAGGCCCTCAAGGCCGCCGTCTCCGCCGGCTGAGACCGCACAACCCGTCGAGCCGGCGTATCAATACGCCGGTTCGACGTGCCTGCCGGCAGCGGGTCGGGGGACGTCGGTGAGGGCTGGTAGAACTCGCCCATGCCCAGCACGCCCGAGGACCAGCCCGAGCTGATCCCAGGCATGGTGCGCTCGAGCGTCAAGCAGGCCCAGGCGAAGGCGCGCGCCACCCGGGAGCGCAAGGCCGCCGGCGCCACGATCACCGACGTCGACCCCGTGGCCCGGGTGCTGCTCGACCTCCCGCTGGCCCACCTCGACCGGCCCTTCGACTTCTCGGTGCCGGAGACGATGGCGCAGGCCGCCCAGCCGGGCGTGCGGGTCAAGGTCCGCTTCGCCGGCCAGGAGGCCGACGGGTTCGTCCTGCAGCGGCTCGCCGAGAGCGACCACCCCGGTCCGCTCCAGCCGCTGCGCCGCGTCGTCAGCCCCGAGCAGGTGCTGACCCCCGAGGTGCTGGGGCTGGTGGGCGAGGTCGCCACGAGGTACGCCGGCACCCGCGACGACGTGCTCCGGCTGGCCGTCCCGCCGCGGCACGCCACGACCGAGCAGGAGCCGCCGGGCGAGCCCGCCGGCGTCGTGCCTCGCGACCCTGCGGCGGCAGCCGCCGCCTGGGCCGACCACCCGCTGGCGGGTGCCTGGTTGTCGCACCTGCGCGAGGGCGCCGCACCCCGCGCGGTGTGGAACCCACCGCCCTCGGCGGACTGGCCGCGGCTGGTGGCGGAGGCGGCCCTGAGCGCACCCGGCGGCGTGGTCGTCTGCGTCCCGGACGGGAAGGACGTCGAGCGGGTCGACGCCGCGCTGCGCGCGACGGGGGAGCCCGAGCAGCACGCCGTGCTCACCGCCGACTCCGGCCCGGCCGCGCGCTACCGCTCCTTCCTGCGGTTGCTGCGCGGCGAGCGCCGCATCGCCGTCGGAACCCGGGCGGCTGCGTTCGCCCCCGTGCGCGACCTGGCGCTCGTGGTCGTCTGGGACGACGGCGACGACCTGCACGCCGAGCCCCGGGCGCCCTACCCCCACACCCGCGAGACCCTGCTGCTGCGCGCCGACCGTGCGGGGGCGGCCGTGCTCGTGGGCGGGTTCTCGCGCAGCGTCGAGTGCCACCACCTCGTGCACAGCGGGTGGGCCCACGAGCTCACAGCGCCGCGCGAGGTCCTGCGCCGCTCGGTGACCACCGCCGTCGCGGGCGCGACCGAGCACGACCTCGCCCGTGACACCGCCGCCCGTGCCGCGCGCATCCCCAAGCAGGTGCACGACCTGCTCCGGGAGGCCGCGCAGGAGGGGCCGGTGCTGGTGCAGAACCCCCGCCACGGCTACGTTCCCGCGCTGGCCTGCGAGCGCTGCCGCACCCCCGCCCGGTGCTCGGCCTGCACGGGCCCGCTGCGACTGGGCTCGCCGACCGAGCCACCCGCCTGCCGCTGGTGCGGCGAGGCGGCGCCGGCCTGGGCGTGCCCCGAGTGCGGGCACCGTGGGCTGCGTGCTCCGGTCATCGGGCAGTCCCGCACCGCCGAGGAGATCGGTCGTGCCCTGCCGCGGGTGCGGGTGCGCACCTCCGCCCGCGACGGCGTCCTCGCCCACATCGACGGGCGTCCGCAGGTCGTGGTGGCCACGCCGGGCGCCGAGCCGGTCGCGGAGGGCGGCTACGCCGCGGTCGTGCTGCTCGACACCTGGCTGCTGCTCTCGCGGCCCGACCTGCGCACCGAGGAGGAGGCCTTGCGTCGCTGGGCCAACGCCGTCGCCCTCGTCCGGCCCGGCGGTCGTGCGCTGGTCGTGGGCGACCCGACCCATCCCGCCGTGCAGGCGCTGGTGCGCTGGGACGTCGCCGGGTACGCCGCTCGCGAGGCATCGAGTCGCGTGGAGGCCCACCTGCCCCCGGCGACCCGGCTCGCGACCCTCACCGGGGCCCCCGGTGCACTGGACGACGCGCTCACCCTGCTCGACGTCCCGGAGCCGGTGGAGGTCCTGGGTCCGGTCGACGTCGCCGACGGCCCGGGGGAGCGCCAGCGGGTCGTCGTCCGCGTCCCCCGCGCCCACGGGTCCCGCCTCTCGGCCTCCCTCGGCGAGCTCCAGCGACTCCGCTCCGCGCGCAAGCTCGACCCCGTCCGCATCCAGGTCGACCCGCCCACCCTCTGACCGCCGAGAGGTCGCTGGCGCACGGCCGAGAGGTCGCTGGCGCACGGCCCAGAGGTCACTCGCGCACGCCGGAGTTCGGAGTGCCCCACCCGGCGCACCTACACTCCGGCCCATGGCAGTCCAGCCGATCCGCCTCTTCGGTGACCCGATCCTGCGCAAGCCGGCCATCGAGGTCGTCGACTTCGACAAGGAGCTGCGCCGTCTGGTGCAGGACCTCACCGACACCATGCTCGCCGCACCCGGAGCCGGTCTCGCCGCGCCGCAGATCGGCGTCGGCCTCCGGGTCTTCACCTGGAACGTCGAGGGCGAGGTCGGCCACCTGGTCAACCCGACGCTGGAGCTCTCGGAGGAGCAGCAGGACGGTCTCGAGGGCTGCCTGTCGATCCCCGAGCTGACCTTCGAGTGCCTGCGTGCGCTGTCGGTGGTCGCCAACGGTTTCGACATGCACGGCGAGCCGGTCACCATCCACGGCAGTGACTACCTGGCTCGGGCGATCCAGCACGAGACCGACCACCTCGACGGCGTGCTGTTCGTCGACCGGCTCGACGAGCAGACCCGCAAGGCCGCCATGAAGGAGATCCGCGAGGCGGAGTGGTTCGGTGCCGCTCCGCCGACCGTGAAGCTCTCCCCGCACCCGATGAGAGGACTGGGCATCTAGTCATGCGCGTCGTGTTCGCCGGCACCCCCGAGGTCGCCGTCCCCGCCCTGGACGCCATCGCCGAGTCCCGCCACGAGCTGGTCGGCGTCGTCACCCGCCCCGACGCGCCCGCCGGCCGGGGCCGCAAGCTGGTCGCCAGCCCCGTGGCGCAGCGCGCCGAGGAGCTCGGCGTCCCGCTGCTCAAGCCCGAGCACCCGCGCGACCCGGAGTTCCAGGAGGCGCTGAAGCAGCTGCGCCCCGACTGCTGCCCCGTCGTCGCGTACGGCGCCCTCCTGCCCCAGTCCGCGCTGGACATCCCGCCCCACGGCTGGGTCAACCTGCACTTCTCCTGCCTGCCCGCGTGGCGCGGCGCCGCCCCGGTGCAGCACTCGATCTGGGCGGGCGACGAGGTCACCGGCGCGACGACCTTCCGCATCGTCAAGGCGATGGACGCCGGTCCGACCTTCGGGGTGATGACCGAGCGGATCCGCGAGACCGACACCGCCGGCGACCTGCTCACCCGCCTCGCCGAGGGCGGCGCCGGTCTGCTGGTGACCACGCTCGACGGCATCGAGGACGGCGTGCTCGTCCCGCGCGAGCAGCCCGAGGAGGGCGTCTCGATGGCCCCCAAGATCCTCGTCGAGGACGCCAGGATCGACTGGACCGAGCCGGCCCAGGCCGTCGACCGGCGCATCCGCGCCTGCACGCCGTTCCCCGGCGCCTGGTCCACCTTCGAGGGCGAGCGCATCAAGATCGGCCCGGTCACCCAGGCCGCCTCGAACCTCGAGCCCGGCGAGATCGCCGTCGGCAAGAACCACGTCCTCGTCGGCACCGGCACCTCCGCGGTGCGCCTCGGCGAGGTCAAGGCGTTCGGCAAGAAGCTGATGTCGGCGGCCGACTGGGCCCGGGGCGCGCGCCTGGAGGACGGCGCGCGGCTGGGCGACTGAGAGGTGACCGACCCGGCCCGGCAGGCGGCGCTCGAGGTCCTCACCGCGGTCCGCGAGCAGGACGCCTACACCAACCTGGTGCTCCCGGCGGTCCTGCGCCGCCACGGGCTGACCGGCCGCGACGCCGGCCTGGTGACCGAGCTCGCCTCCGGCACCGTACGCCGGCAAGGCACCTACGACGCGGTCCTGGCCGCCTGCGTGGACCGGCCACTGCGCCGGCTCTCACCCGACGTCCTGGACGTGCTGCGCTTGGGCACCCACCAGCTGCTGGCGACGCGCGTGCCGCCGCATGCGGCGATCGACACCTCCGTCGAGCTGGCCCGCTCCGTCGCTGGTAGCCGTCCCGCGGGGCTGGTCAACGCCGTGCTGCGCAAGGTCTCCGAACTCGACCTGGAGGGTTGGCTGGCCGAGGTGGCCCCGCCGCGCGAGTCCGGGAGCGACCAGCACGACGCGGTCGTGCACAGCCACCCCGCGTGGGTGGTGGCCGAGCTGCGCAAGGCCGTCGGGGCCGACGAGGTCCAGGCCCTGCTCGCCGCCGACAACGACCCGCCCCGGGTGACCCTGGTCGCGCGGCCGGGGCTGGCGACACGCGACGAGCTGCCCGGGGAGGCGACGCGGCTCTCCCCGCACGGGGTCGTGCTCGACGGGGGTGACCCCGGGAGCGTCCCCGCGGTGGCCGAGGGCCGAGCCGGGGTGCAGGACGAGGGCTCCCAGCTGGTCGCGCTCGCCCTGGCGGGCGCCGACCTCGACGGGGACGACCGGCGCTGGGCCGACTGGTGCGCCGGCCCCGGTGGCAAGAGCGCGCTGCTGGCGGCGCTCGCCGCGCAGCAGGGAGCCGCCCTCCTGGCCGTCGAGCGCGCCCACCACCGCGCCGGGCTCGTGCGCCGCAACCTGGCGACCAGCCCAGCGTCGTACCTCGTGGTGACGGGGGACGGCACCCGCCCGCCGGTGCGACCCGGCAGCCTCGACCGGGTGCTGGTCGACGCGCCGTGCAGCGGTCTGGGGGCGCTGCGGCGTCGTCCGGAGGCGCGCTGGCGCCGCAGTCGTAACGATCTGCGGGGCCTGGTGCCGCTGCAGCGCAGCCTCCTCGACAGCGCGATCACGTCGACGCGTCCGGGCGGAGTGGTGCTCTACGCGACCTGCTCGCCGGCGCTGTCGGAGACCGGGGGAGTCGTCTCCAAGGTGCTCGAGCAGCGCGACGACGTCGAGCTCGTGGACCTGCGTCCGGTGCTGAGCCAGGTCGAGGACTGCGACGGCCCGCTCGAGGGCACGCTCCAGCTCTGGCCGCATCGGCACGGGACCGATGCGATGTTCATGGCGCTGCTGCGCCGCAAGGGCTGAGGACGCTGAGGACGCTGAGGACGCCGCGATGACCGACGAGCACCCGAGCACCACGACGCGCACGAGCCGACCCGGCGGGGTGCTCGTCCTGCTGCTCCTCGTGCTCGCGCTGGCCGCCGCCCTGCTGTGGGCCCGCCCGTGGCGCCCGGCGGTCGAGGCCGTCTCCACCGGGGAGGTGTCCTGCGCGTGGGACGACGGCGCCGCGGTGGTCCGGGTGCCGGTGCGCGTCGAGGGTCGCGGCGACGTCCCGGTGATGGTCCGCGCGTTCGTGCACCGGGTGCGCGACCCTCGCACCCAGCCCTACGTCGCGACGGTGGACACCGAGGTCGCTGCCGGCAGCCGCCGGGTGGTCGAGCTGAGCATCCCGATGACCCGTCGCGAGTGGCGCGAGGGTCGTGCGGCCTGCAGCGTCGCCGTCGCGGTCGGCGAGGACCCGCCTCCTCTTCCCTGAGGCCCACTACGCTCGCGGCATGCCCTCGAAGCCGCCCGCCGTCGAGATCGAGGTCGACGACAAGGTGGTGCGGGTCTCCAACCCCGACCGGGTCTACTTCCCGGAGTCGGGGGCCACGAAGCTCGACCTCGTCGAGTACTACCTGGCCGTCGGCCCGGGCATCGTGAACGCGCTCTACGAGCGCCCGTGCATGCTGCACCGCTTCCCCAAGGGCCTCGCGGGCGACAAGGTCCACCAGAAGCGGGTGCCGGCCGGCGCGCCCGACTGGATCGACACCGTCGAGCTGCAGTTCCCGCGCTGGAACCGCACCGCCGACGAGCTCTGCGTCACCGAGCTCGCCCAGGTGATCTGGGCGGTGCAGATGTCGACCGTCGAGTTCCACCCCTGGAACAGCCGGCGCGCCGACACCGAGAGACCCGACGAGTGGCGCATCGACCTCGACCCCGGCCCGGACTGCGACTACGCCGCGGTCCAGCGGGTCGCCCACGTCGTCCACGAGGTGCTCGACGAGCTGGGCGTCGAGGGGTTCCCCAAGACGAGCGGCTCCAAGGGGCTGCACGTCTACGTGCGCATCCGCCCCGACCACGGCTTCCAGGACGTACGCCGCGGGGCGCTCGCCTTCGCCCGTGAGGTCGAGCGGCGCAGCGACGACGTGACCACCACGTGGTGGAAGAAGGACCGCGACCCCTCGCAGGTCTTCGTCGACTACAACCAGAACGCCCGCGACCACACCATCGCCGCGGCGTACTCCGTCCGCGGGCTGCCCGACGCGCGGGTCTCCACCCCGATCCGCTGGGCCGAGGTCGATGACGCCGACCCCCGCGACTTCACGATCTTCACCGTGCCGCAGCGCTTCGCTGAGCTGGGCGACCTGCACGAGCGGATCGACGAGAGAGCCTGGGACATCACGCCGCTGCTGGAGTGGGCCGACCGAGACGAGGCCGAGGGCGCGGATCCCCCGGCCGGGCCCGAGGGACCGGGGGAGAGCGACTGATGCGCGGCACCTGGGACGACGTCAACCGCCGCCTCGCCGGCGCGATCCTCGCGCTCGACCTCGACGACGTGCTGGTCGTCGCCGAGCAGGTCGAGCAGCCCCGCAAGGCCTTCTTCAGGAAGCAGGCGCCCACCCCGCCGCACCGGTGGGCCTCGGTGACCGCCGCCCGCACAGCACTGATCGCCGAGGTCGTCGGCTCGACCAGCTTCGGCGGCGAGTGGGACACCGCCGCCGAGGTCGAGGCCCTCCTGACGAAGCAGGGCTGGCAGAAGCCGTGGTCGCCCGACCTGAGCGCGTGGATGCGCGAGGCCCCGCTGCAGAAGGCGCCGGTCATCGCCCTGGCGATCGTCCGTGCGCTCCAGGCGCTGGGCTGCGAGGTCGCCGACCTCGAGGTCACCCTGCGCCGTGAGGAGTCGGCACCCGAGGTGTGAGGAGCGCCCCGGGCTGGGGCGGGGGAGTGAGCGACGATCTGGGAGGATGACCGCTCGTGGGTATCCAGATCACGCCGAGCATCCTCAACGCCGACTTCGCCGCCCTCGGGGCCGAGGTGGCCCGCATCCCCAGCGCCGACTGGATCCACGTGGACGTCATGGACAACCACTTCGTCCCCAACCTCACCTTCGGGCCGACGATGGTCGAGGCGCTGGCCCGCTCCACCGACATCCCGCTGGACGCGCACCTGATGATCGCCGACGCCGACCGGCACGCCCCGACGTACGTCGAGGCCGGCTGTGCCTCGGTGACCTTCCACGTCGAGGCGGCGGCTGCGCCGGTCCGCCTGGCCCGCGAGATCCGCGCTGCCGGCGGTCGCGCGTCGATGGCGCTCAAGCCGGCCACCCCGGTCGAGCCGTACGAGGACATGCTCGGCGAGCTCGACATGCTGCTCCTGATGACCGTCGAGCCCGGCTTCGGCGGCCAGAAGTTCCTCGACCTCGTGCTGCCCAAGATCCGCCGTGCCCGGGCCCTGATGGACAAGCACGGCGTCGAGACCTGGCTCCAGGTCGACGGGGGAGTCTCGCTGGAGACAATCGAGCGCTGCGCCGAGGCCGGTGCCGACACCTTCGTTGCCGGCTCCGCCGTGTTCTCCGCCGACGACCCCGACGCCATGGTCAACGCCCTGCGCGCGAAGGCGTCCGACTCGCGCGACTGACCGCGGCATCCTGCCCTCGGCCCGTCGCCCGTCGCCCGTGGGGTGCCGATCAGCTTGGACGGACGTCCGTTCATAGGGCCGGCAGCACCCGTGAGCGGACGTCCGTCCAAGAGACCCGGTCACCACCCTGGACGGACGTCCGTCCAACCGGAGACCACCCCCCTGAGGGGCACCCGGCTGGCTGTGGATGACCACCGCCCGCGAACGCACATCCGTGGTGGCATGGACACATGCCGAAACGCACCGATGTCGACGGACGCGCGTTCGGCCTGCTGGGCGTCTCCGAGCTGATCCTGGAGGAGCGCGGCCCACGCGGGCTGTCGCTGCGTGCCATCGCGGGCCGCATGCGGATGAGCCTGGGTTCGTTGTGCGACCACTACGGTTCGAGGCGGCGCCTCATGCACCTCATGTGCCAGATGGCGTCGCAGGCCTGGGTGAAGGATCTTCGGTGCCAGGTGGTGGACCGTGGGGCCCAGGGGTTCCTGCCGGCCGACGATGACGGCGTCCTGGCCGCCCGGCTGTGGGCCTCGTGGGTGGAGCTGAGCCGATCGGACCCTGAGCTACGTGGCACCGTCGGGGACATGCGCCTCGAGGAGCGCGCCATCCTCGCCGAGGCCACCGGTGAGCGCGACGACGACGTCCTGGACACGTGGCTCGCCATCGCCGACGGGTTGCGTTACCGCATCATCGCGCCGGTGGATCCGCTGGACCGCGATCGGGCCCACTGGCTCTGGGCCCACGCGGTCGGCGACCACGCCGAGGCGGCCTGAGGGGCGACGTGACCACGGTCACCGGGAACAAACGCCGAGCGCTGTGGTTGACTACCGCAGACGAGTGAACATGCTCGCGTGCTCTGGGGGCGGTGAAATTCCGCACCGGCGGTGAGTGGCCGAGAGGCCGCGCAGCCCGCGACCCGGTGACAGCCAGTCACCGGTGGACCAGGTGAGATTCCTGGGCCGACGGTCAAAGTCCGGATGAGAAGCGCACGCAGCGGCAGGTCACCCGCGCGCCGTCGCGAGACGGCCGCGAGCGCCCGCCGTCCCCCAGGGTCCGCGACCGGACCGAGGACGAGCGATGAGCGACCAGGGCACCCCCACGTGGACCGCCGCCGAGGAGACCGCCATGCGGCGCGCCCTCGAGCTCGCAGCCACCCCGGGCGTGCCCACCGGCCCCAACCCCCGCGTCGGCTGCGTCCTGCTCGACGACGACGGCCGCACCGTGGCCGAGGGGTTCCACCGCGGTGCGGGCTCGGCGCACGCCGAGGTCGACGCCCTCACCGCTGCCGGTGACCGCGCCCGAGGCGCCACCGCCGTGGTCACCCTCGAGCCCTGCAACCACACCGGCCGCACCGGCCCCTGCGCCCAGGCGCTGATCGCTGCCGGCGTACGCCGCGTGGTGCACGCCCAGCGCGACCCCAACCCCGACGCCGCAGGCGGCGCGGAGACCCTGCGGGTGGCCGGCATCGAGGTCGTCGACGGGTTGCTCGCCGACGACGCCCACGCCCTCAACCGGGTCTGGACCTTCGCGGTCGAGACCGGCCGCCCCTTCGTCACCTGGAAGTTCGCCACCACCCTCGACGGTCGCAGCGCGGCCGCCGACGGCACCAGCCGCTGGGTCTCCGGCACCGCCGCGCGGCGCGACACCCACCGGCTCCGGGCGCTCGTCGACACGATGCTCGTCGGCACCAACACCGTCGAGGTCGACGACCCGCAGCTGACCGTGCGCGACGCCCACGACCGGCCGCTGCCGCACCAGCCGCTGCGCGCCGTCATGGGCCTGCGCGACCTCGCCCCCGATCGCCGCGTCCTCGACGACCAGGCGGAGACGGTGCACCTGCGCACCCGCGACCCGCACCTGGCGCTGCAGGCGCTGCGCGAGCGCGACCGCCAGCACGTCTTCCTCGAGGGCGGCCCGACCCTGGCCGCTGCCTTCGTGCACGAGGGCCTGGTCGACGAGGTCGTCGTCTACGTCGCGCCCTTAGCCGAATGTCCGGCTCCCCCTCGTGCCGCCCTCGTCGGTCGAGGTGCGAGCGCAGCGAGCCACGAGACCCCACCGAGAGGACCACTGACATGTTCACCGGCATCGTCGAGGAGCTCGGCACCGTCGAGTCCGTCGAGGACCAGGGCGACGCGATCCGCCTCACCGTCCGCGCCACCACCGTGCTGGAGGGCACCGGCCTGGGCGACAGCATCGCCGTCAACGGCTGCTGCCTGACCGTCGCCACCCGCACCGACGACACGTGGACCGCCGACGTCATGCAGGAGACGCTCGACAGGACCAGCCTGCACGGCGTCGCCCCCGGCGACACCGTCAACCTCGAGCGGGCCGTCACCGCCGACAAGCGTCTCGGCGGCCACATCGTGCAGGGCCACGTCGACGGTGTCGGCACCGTCCTGGCCCGCACCCCCAGCGAGCACTGGGAGGTCGTCGAGGTCGCGATGCCCGAGGAGATGGGCCGCTACCTCGTCGACAAGGGCTCCATCACCGTCGACGGCGTCAGCCTCACCGTCGTCGAGGCACGCCCCACGAGCTTCACCGTGAGCCTCATCCCCGAGACGCTCGCGCGCACCACCCTCGGTCACCGGCAGGTCGGCGACCGGGTCAACCTCGAGACCGACGTGATCGCCAAGCACGTCGCCAAGCTCGTCGCGGCCTACCTCCCCACGGCGGCCGGCGAGCAGCACAGCAAGGAGCAGCAGGCATGAGCACCATCGACGGCGCCAAGGACGGCCACGAGGCCGACGCGCCCCACGACAACCCCACCCTGCGGACCATCCGCCTCGACACCGTCGAGCGCGCGCTCGAGGACATCGCCGCCGGGAAGGCCGTGGTCGTGGTCGACGACGAGGACCGCGAGAACGAGGGCGACATCATCTTCGCCGCCTCCAAGGCGACCCCCGAGCTGATGGCCTGGACGATCCGCCACTCCAGCGGCGTCATCTGCGTGCCGATGCCCGGCGAGATGCTCGACCGCCTCGAGATCCCGCTGATGACCCCGCACAACAAGGACGCCTACCGCACGGCGTACACGCTCTCGGTCGACGCCCGCGACGGGGTCTCCACCGGCATCTCCGCCGCCGACCGTGCCCGCACCGCCCGCGTGCTCGCCGACTCCGCGACCGAGCCGTGGGAGATCACCCGCCCCGGACACGTCTTCCCGCTGCGCTACCGCGAGGGCGGTGTCCTCGTACGCCGCGGGCACACCGAAGCCGCCGTGGACCTGGCCCGGATGGCCGGCCTGACGCCGGCCGGCGTGCTGGTCGAGGTCGTCAACGACGACGGCACCATGAAGCGCGGCCCGGAGCTGCGCGAGTTCGCCGACGAGCACGGGCTGGCGATGATCAGCATCGAGGACCTCGTCCGCTACCGCCGTCGCCACGAGAACCTCGTGGAGCGCAGGGCGGTCACCCGGCTGCCCACGCGGGCGGGGGAGTTCACGGCCTTCGGCTACCGCATCACCGTCGACGGGTCCGAGCACATCGCCCTGGTGCACGGCGACCCCGAGTCGCTGCGCGACGGCGCGCCGGTGCTCACCCGGGTGCACTCGGAGTGCCTCACCGGCGACGTCTTCGGCAGCCACCGCTGCGACTGCGGACCACAGCTCGAGGAGGCGCTGGAGCGGGTCGTGGAGGAGGGCCGCGGCGTCGTCATCTACCTGCGTGGCCACGAGGGCCGCGGCATCGGCCTGCTGGCCAAGCTGCAGGCCTACCAGCTCCAGGACGGCGGCCGCGACACCGTGGACGCCAACCTCGAGCTCGGCCTGCCCGCTGACGCCCGGCACTACGGCACGGCCACCCAGGTCCTGCGCGACCTCGGTGTCGAGCAGGTGCGGCTGATGACCAACAACCCGGACAAGATCAGCAACCTCGAGGACTTCGGCATCACCGTCACCGAGCGGGTGCCGCTCACGCCGCACCCCAACGACCACAACCTCGCCTACCTGCTGACCAAGCGCGACCGGATGGGCCACGTGCTGCCCGGCCTGGCCGACGAGCCGCACCACCGCGACAACGACGAGCTGATCAAGGACGGAGCCTGAGATGGCCGGACACGGAGCCCCCACCACCGAGCCGGTCGACTGCAGCGACCTGCGCGTCGCGGTCGTCGCCGCCTCCTGGCACACCGAGGTCATGGACGGCCTGCTGGCCGGCACCCGGCGCGCCCTGGAGGCGCACGGCGTCGCCGAGCACCGTCTCGAGCGGGTGCCGGGCACCTTCGAGCTGCCGGTCGTGGCCTCGGCGCTTGCCGGCAAGGGCTACGACGCGGTCGTCGCCCTCGGCGTCGTCATCCGCGGCGGCACCCCGCACTTCGAGTACGTCTGCTCCGCGGCCACCGACGGCCTGACGCGCGTCGCGCTGGACCACACCGTCGCGATCGGCTTCGGCGTCCTCACCTGCGACACCGACGAGCAGGCCTTCGACCGGGCCGGCCTGGAGGGGTCGAAGGAGGACAAGGGCTACGAGGCCACCTCGGCCGCCCTGCTGACGGCCCGCTCGATCAAGCAGATCCGCGGCTGACCACGACCGGCGGGCTCGACCACGACGTCCTGCAGGGAATCCGACCCGATCTCCTGCAGGACGTCGTGGTCCGCCTCACGTACGCCGTCCCACGAGGCACGCGGATATCGGGGCGTGCCGCGTGAGCGCCTAGGCTCTGAGCCGTGAAGACGTTCGACGAGCTCTGGTCCGAGCTCAGCGAGAAGGCGCGTACCCGTCCCGACGGTTCCGGCACCGTCAAGCAGCTCGACGCCGGCGTCCATGCGATCGGCAAGAAGCTGGTCGAGGAGGCCGCCGAGTCGTGGATGGCCGCCGAGCACGAGGGCCGCGAGCGGGCGGCCGAGGAGATCAGCCAGCTGCTCTACCACGCCCAGTGCCTGATGCTCGCCAGCGGCATCGAGCTCGACGACGTCTACGCCCACCTCTGAGAGGTCACCCATGACTGCCCTCACGCCCGGCACCACGACCGGCGACACCGACCAGCGGCTGCTCCGGGTCGCCGTCCCCAACAAGGGGTCGCTCTCGGAGTCGGCCACCGAGATGCTGCGCGAGTCCGGCTACCGCCAGCGCAGCGACTCCAAGCAGCTGACCCTCGTCGACGCCGAGAACGGCGTCGAGTTCTTCTACCTCCGCCCCCGCGACATCGCGCTGTACGTCGGTGAGGGCACCCTCGACGTCGGCGTCACCGGCCGCGACCTGCTCGCCGACTCCGGGGCCAAGGCCGAGGAGGCCCTGCAGCTTAGCTTCGGGCGCAGCCGCTTCCACTTCGCCGGTCCCGCCGGTCGGTTCTCCGACGTCGCCGACCTCGCCGGCATGCGGATCGCCACGTCGTACGTCGGCGTCGTCCGCGCCTTCCTCGAGGAGCGCGGCATCGAGGCGACCGTCGTCCGGCTCGACGGGGCGGTCGAGACCAGCATCCAGCTCGGCGTGGCCGACGCCATCGCCGACGTCGTGGAGACCGGCTCGACGCTGCGCCGCGCCGGCCTGGAGGTCTTCGGCGAGGTGATCCTGGAGTCCGAGGCGGTGCTCATCACCCGCAGCGGCGAGGCCCCGGCCGGGCTGGAGGTCTTCCGCCGCCGGCTCGAGGGCGTCCTGGTCGCCCGCAGCTACGTGATGATGGACTACGACATCCCGACCGAGCAGGTCGAGGCCGCGGTCGAGCTGACGCCGGGCATCGAGAGCCCGACGGTCGCGCCCCTGCACAAGGAGGGCTGGTCCGCGGTCCGGGCGATGGTCCCCAGGGACGGCGCCCAGCGGCTGATGGACGAGCTGTACGGCCTCGGCGCCCGCGGCATCCTCCTCACCGACATCCATGCCTGCCGCCTCTGAGCCCGCGGCCCAGGTCCCGGCCCTGCCGGTGACCTGGCGCCCGCTGGGCCCCCGGATCGTCGGCGCCGTCCTCGGCGTCGGGCTGCTCGTCGTGTTCGCAGCCGCGTGGCTCTCCTTCGACCAGGAGACCCAGGACAGCTTCACCGGCCTGCAGATCTTCACGGTGCTCGCCGTCGCCGGGCTGGGCTTCGCCTGCCTCAACGCCCTGATGCGCTCGCGGGTCGTGGCCACCCCCGAGGCGCTGGTGGTGGTCAACGGCTACCGCCGCCGCGTGCTCGCGTGGGAGCAGGTCGTCGCGGTGCGTCTCCCTCCCGGGGCGCCGTGGGTCACCCTCGACCTCGCCGACGGCACCACCTGCTCGGCCATGGGCATCCAGGGGTCGGACGGGTCCCGGTCGGCCACGGCCGCCAGGCAGCTGCGCGCGCTGGTCAACCAGCCTCGGGACTGACCGCCACGTCCGTCGTGTCGAGGCGCAGGTCGGCCCGGTCACGGGTCCGGTCCCGGGCGAGCACCTCGCCCTCGGACGCGGCCCACGCCTCCCAGTGCGGGGCGAAGTCGTCGCCGTCGCGCGCCAGGGCCCGCTCGCGACGCAGCGCCAGCGGCGCCTCCAGCCACACCAGCAGCGTGCTCAGCGCGTCGTACGTCGGGTGGCCGGACCCCACACCCTCGAGCACCAGCAGCGGCACGGGCGGCACCTCCACGGTGCGGCGGTAGCGACCCAGTCGCCAGTCGTAGACGCGGTACCGGCCGGGACGACCCTCGGCGAGTGGCGGCAGCAGCGTGGCCAGCTGGGTGTGCACCTCGGGCAGGCCGTCCCACCCGTCGTACATCGCGTCCATGTGCAGCACCCGGCACCCGACGCCTCGGCGCAGGGCCAGCCTCGAGAGCTCGCGCGCCAGCGTCGTCTTGCCCGAGCCGGAGGGGCCGTCCAGGCGCAGGAGCCGAGCCTCCCCGCACGATGCCGGGCGCCGCAGGACCTCCTCGAGGACCCGCTCGGGAACGGCGGAGGAGTGGGCCGTCAGGAGATGCCCCGGCGACGCAGCAGCGCCTCGATGTCGGCCAGGTCGTCGTCGATGGCCGGCTCGCCCTTCGCGCGACGCTCGGCGGGGCCGACCTCCTTCGGAGCGCTGCCGGCCCCCGACCCGGAGCGTGCGGTCGTGCCGAGCTGGCGCGAGGTGAGGATGCCGCTGACGACGAGCAGCGCAGCCCCCAGGCCGCCGAGCACCACGCCGACCCAGACTAGCGGGGAGAACACCAGCCCGAGCGCCCAGTCGCCCACGGCGTCGACGATCCGGGTGAACATCCGCAGCGTGTCGGTCAGCCACGCCGCCGGCACGAGCAGCGTCAGACCGGCACCGCGCATGCCGGCGGTCAGCCCGCGACGGCGGTAGGCGCGCCAGGTGTAGAGGCCCCCCACGATCGTGAGGGCCAGGGCGAGGGCGGTCCAGGCGGCGTCGTCCACCCCTCAACCCTGCCACAGGAACGGCTGGCAGCGGCGGCTGAGCAGACGACTGAGAGGATGGCCGCGTGAGCGCACCGGACAACGCCCGCCGCCTGCTGGGCAGCGAGTTCCCCGACGACGAGGGGGGCGACGACCCGCGGTTGCGCTCCGCGCTCACGGCGTACGCCGCCGCCCACGACCCCCAGGAGCGGCGTGCCCTGCTCCCCGCCTGCCTCGAGGCGCTCCAGGGTGCCCGTCTGCTCGTGCCGGTCGTGGCGGTCCTCGGCGAGGTGGAGGTCGGCGACGACGGGCTGGCCCGGGACAAGTCCAGCGACATGGCGGCGGTCCTGCTCACCGGTCGGGACGGGCGCACCGCGCTGCTGTCCTTCACCCACACCGCCTCCATGCAGGCGTGGGACCCCGAGGCGCGACCGGTCCCGGTGCGCGCGCAGCTGGCGGCGCAGGCGGCGATGCAGGAGGGCGCGGCCGCGCTGCTCGTCGACGTGGCCGGCCCGGCCCGGCTGGTCGTGGAGGGTGTCGACCTCGAGGGACTGGCGCGCGGGTGGCGGCTCGCCCGGGTGGGTGACCAGGTGGCCTGGGTGCGCGACGGGAGCCGGGGGGGGCACCCGGTTAGGTGCTCGCATCCCGGCGCGGGAGGCGGCACAGTTGCGGACACGAGGTGTCCGTGACGGTGCGTGACACCGTGACCGAGGAGCCCTCCTTCGTGAGTACCGCCGTCCGCCGGCAGTCCGAGACCGAGCGCGAGCAGGTCGTCGAGACGCGATCGACCGAGGTGCGCTGGCGTTCGGGCGCGCGCGAGCTGCTGGTGGTGGCGCTGCTCTACGCCGGCTACTCCGTGGGCCGGCTGCTCGCCGACGACGACCTCGCCGCCGCGAGCGACCGGGCTGCCCAGATCCTCCACGTCGAGCGCCTGGTGGGCCTCGACCTGGAGTGGGCCTGGTCGACCTGGCTGGCCTCCCACCACGTCCTGGCCGTCGCCGCCTCCTACTGGTACTCCGTCGGCCACTACACCGTCACGCCCGCGGTGCTGCTGTGGCTGTGGTGGTCACGGTCATCGGCGTACTCCAAGGAGCGCTGGACGCTGGTGCTCGCCTCGGCGATCGGGTTGGTGGTCTATGTCGCGCTGCCCGTCGCCCCGCCGCGGCTGATGGGGTACGTCGACGTGCTGGCCACCACCGCGACGGCCGGTTGGTGGACCGACCACGCGTCCGCGCCCGCCGGTCTGGGCCACCTCACCAACGAGCTGGCAGCCATGCCGTCGCTCCACGTGGGCTGGGCGGTGTGGGTCGGGCTGGCGGTGTGGCGGCTCAGCCGCCGGCCGGTGGTCCGTCTGTTGGCGGTCGCCCACCCGGTGGTCACGTCCGTCGTGGTGGTGGCGACGGCGAACCACTGGCTGCTGGACGTGGTGGCGGGTGCGATGCTCGTGCTGGTCGTCGACGCAGCCGTGTCGGTCTGGCGGGACCGACGTGCGCGGAGGCCCGAGGCCCTCGAGGCCCTCGAGGCCGCCGGAGGACGCTGAGGCCCCGGAGGGCCCTGAGCGTGCGACACGCACGGCCCCCGGGGCACCGCCTCGCGCCACGATTGGTGAGGGCGGGGAACACCGGGGTAGTCTTCGGTGTTGACCGATCAGTTCCGCCTGCCCCGGGCTCGCCCGAGGTGGACGGGAGTGATCTCCAAGCGGGGACCAGCACGATCCGTCTCCCACCCGCACCGACCGCCGTCCGCGAGGACACCAGGTCGTCGGGTCCGGTCCGCGAGAGCCACGCGCCCTCGCTGATGCACCCCCCGGGTGACGGGGAGGGGTGTCCTGACTGGGTTCCGCTTGTCATCGAGCCCCAGGAGGACACATCAGCACCGAGCTGCGAATCAACGACCGGATCCGGGTTTCCGAGGTCCGCCTCGTTGGCCCCAACGGAGAGACCGTCGGCATCGTGCCGACGGCCGACGCGCTGCGCCTGGCGCAGGAGGCCGACCTCGACCTGGTCGAGGTCGCCCCGACCGCGCGCCCCCCGGTCTGCAAGCTCATGGACTACGGGAAGTTCAAGTACGAGAACGCCCAGAAGGCCCGCGAGGCGCGCCGGAACCAGACCAACGTCATCATCAAGGAGATGAAGCTCCGGCCGAAGATCGACGCGCACGACTACGAGACCAAGAAGGGTCACGTCGTGCGCTTCCTCAAGGCCGGCGACAAGGTCAAGATCACGATCATGTTCCGCGGTCGCGAGCAGCACCGCCCCGAGCTGGGCTTCCGGCTGCTCCAGCGGCTCGCCGAGGACGTCACCGACCTCGGCTTCGTGGAGTCGGCCCCCAAGCAGGACGGCCGCAACATGATCATGGTCCTCGGCCCGCACAAGAAGAAGGCCGAGGCCAAGGCCGAGGTGAAGGCCGCCAAGTCGGCCGCCGCCGCGGAGAAGGCCGCCAGCGACGCGGAGGAGAAGGCCGAGCGCACCGCCGCGAACGCCCCCCGCAGCACCGAGGCCAAGCCGCGCGGTCGCTCCGAGAACCTCGACCCCGAGATCGACGCCTGACCCACCGGTCAGGCAGGACAACGAAAGGCACCACCATGCCCAAGAACAAGTCGCACTCCGGCGCCGGCAAGCGCTTCCGCGTCACCGGCTCCGGCAAGATCCTTCGTGAGAAGGCCGGCAAGCGCCACAACCTGGAGAAGAAGCCCTCCAAGGTCACCCGCCGGATGACCGGCACCGTCGAGCTGGCCAAGGCCGACGTCCCGCGCGCCAAGAAGCTGCTGGGTCGCTGACCCACCCCTGAACCTCACGAGCACCAAGGAGTACTGACATGGCACGCGTCAAGCGCGCAGTGAACGCCCAGAAGAAGCGTCGGACCACCCTCGAGCGCGCCAGCGGCTACCGCGGCCAGCGCTCGCGCCTGTACCGCAAGGCCAAGGAGCAGGTCACCCACTCGCTGGTCTACAACTACAACGACCGGCGCAAGAACAAGGGCAACTTCCGTCGCCTCTGGATCCAGCGCATCAACGCCGCCGCGCGTGCGCAGGGCATGACCTACAACCGCTTCATCCAGGGCCTCAACCTGGCCGGCGTCGAGGTCGACCGCAAGATCCTGGCCGACCTGGCCGTCAACGACGTCGCCGCGTTCAACGCGCTCGTCGAGACCGCCAAGGCCGCCCTGCCCGAGGACGTCAACGCGCCCAAGGTCTCGGCCTGAGTCACCCCGTGACGCAGACCCCGCTGGCCGCGAGCAACCCTCGCGTCAAGCAGCTGCGTCGGTTGAGCCGCCGTTCCGAGCGATCGGAGCGGCGGCTCTTCCTCGCCGACGGTCCGAAGGCCGTCGAGGGGGCCCTCGCAGCCGGCTGCGTCGAGGAGGTCCTGTGCCGCCCGGACGCGGTCGGGCTGGTGCCCGACCTGCCCGCCGACGTACGCCGCACCCTCGTCGACGAGCGTGCCCTGGCCGCGCTCAGCGACTCGGTCAGCCCGGCGGGCGTCGTGGCCGTGTGCCGCTTCGTCGACGTGCCGCTCGAGCGAGCCGTCACCGAGCAGTCACGCCTCGTCGCCATCTGCGCCGACGTCCGTGACCCCGGCAACGCCGGCACCGTCGTGCGCTGCGCCGACGCCGCCGGCGCCGACTCGGTCGTGGTGGCCGGCAGCTCGGTCGACCTCTACAACCCCAAGACGCTGCGTGCCAGCGTCGGCAGCGCCTTCCACCTGCCCGTCGCGGTCGAGCCCGACCCCTTCGCCGCCGTGCGCGCCGCGCAGGCCGCCGGCCTGGTCGTCCTCGCCTCTGACGGCGCCGGTGAGGTCGATCTCTTCGAGGCCGACGAGCTGCTCGCCCGCCCCACCGCCTGGCTCTTCGGCAACGAGGCCTGGGGCCTGCCCGACGACCTCGCCGCCGCTGCCGACCACCGGGTCGCCATCCCCATCCACGGGAAGGCCGAGTCGCTCAACCTCTCCACCGCCGCAGCGCTCTGCCTCTACGCCTCCGCCCGCGTCCAGCGCTGACCGACCGCCGAGCCGTCACCCACGCACGGCCGACCCGTCACTCACGCACGGCCGACCCGTCACTCACGCACGGCCGAGAGGTCTCTCACGCACGCGGCTAGGGTGACGGCGTGGAGCCGAGTGCGCAGCAGGTGGTCGACGCCCTGCCCGACGGGGTGCTCCTCGCCGGACCCGACCAGCGCGTCGAGATGGTCTCCTCCGTGGCGGCCCGGATGCTCGGCATCGACGCGACCGCGGCGGTGGGCCAGCCGCTGGCCGACGTGCTGCTGCTGCGCGACACCGAGGGCTGTCGCTGGTACGACGCCCATCGGCCGTACGACGGGCTGACCACCCGCACCGGCGTGCCCGAGCAGTCCTGGACCCTGCCGGACGGCAGCGAGGTCCTCGTCGCAGCGCGCATCCACCGCACCGCCACCGATCGACCGGTCGACCGGGTCGCGATCAGCATCCGCTCCGGCCGTGGACGGGCCCGTCTGGATCGCGAGCGCTCCGACCTCGTGGCGACCGTCGCCCACGAGCTGCGCTCGCCCCTGACGGGGGTCAAGGGCTTCGTCCAGGCGATGCTCAACCGCTGGGACCGCCTCAGCGACGAGCAGAAGAAGCTGATGCTCACCACCGTCCACTCCGACTCCGACCGGCTCAGCCGGCTCATCGCCGAGCTGCTCGACGTCGCCCGCATCGACACCGGCCGCCTCCAGCTGCACCCGCGGCCGACCGACGTCACGGTCCTCGCGACCAGGGTCGTCGACTCGGTACGCGCAGCCACCTCGCGGACCGTCGAGCTGGCGGCGGACGACGAGCTGCCGCGGGTCTTCGCGGACCCCGACAAGCTGACCCAGGTGCTGACCAACCTCGTGGAGAACGCCGTGCGCCACGGCGACGGCCACGTCCGCGTGACCCTCGAGCACCAGCCGGGACGGGCCGGCAGGGCGGCGTACGTCGTCGTGACGGTCGACGACGAGGGCGAGGGCATCGCCGAGGCGCTGCGCCGGCAGGTGTTCACCAAGTTCTGGAAGCACGGTGCGCGCGGCGGCTCGGGCCTGGGGCTCTACATCGTCGGTGGCCTGACCCGGGCGCACGGCGGTGAGGTCGTCATCGACGACGCCCCCGCGGGCGGGGCGCGGGTCGTCGTCCGCTGGCCGGTCGAGGACCACCGCGCATCCGGTTCGCGCCCGGCCGGCAGGCCTTCCTAGACTGACCGCGCCCCCGGCCCGTCCGGGGGCTCTGGACGCCCACCCGAGGAAGGCGCTGCATGTCGGGCCCGAACACCGAGTACGACCCCGTCGAGGTCACCCCGCTCCAGGCCGAGCAGGTGGCGGAGGCCCGCGACGCGGCGATCGCCGCGATCGAGGCGGCCGCCGACCTCGAGGCCCTCAAGCAGGTGCGCCTCGAGCACGCGGGTGACCGCTCGCCCCTGGCCCTGGCCAACCGCGAGATCGGCGCGTTGCCGCCGCAGGCGCGCAAGGAGGCCGGCCAGCGCGTCGGCCAGGCCCGCGGTGCGATCAACCAGGCCATCGCCGCGCGCCAGGCGGTGCTCGAGGCCGAGCACGAGGAGCGGATGCTGGTCGAGGAGACGGTCGACGTCACGCTGCCCACCGACCGCCGCCGCCGTGGCGGGCGGCACCCGATCACCCTGCAGTCCGAACTGATCGCCGACATCTTCGTGGCGATGGGCTGGGAGATCGCGGAGGGCCCGGTCGTGGAGGCGGAGTGGCTCAACTTCGACGCCCTCAACCTCGGCCCCGACCACCCGGCGCGCACCATGCAGGACACCTTCTGGACCGAGCCGGCCGACCGTCACGTCGTGCTGCGCACCCAGACCTCGCCGGTGCAGGCCCGCACCATGCTCACCCGCACCCCTCCGATCTACGTCGCCTGCCCCGGGCGGGTCTTCCGCACCGACGAGTACGACGCCACCCACAGCCCGATGTTCCACCAGGTCGAGGGCCTCGTCGTCGACGAGGGCATCACCATGGCCCACCTCAAGGGCTCGCTGGACCACCTGGCCGCTCAGCTGTTCGGCGAGGGCATCGACACCCGGTTCCGGCCGTCGTACTTCCCCTTCACCGAGCCCTCGGCCGAGGTCGACGTGCGCTGCTTCGTCTGCCGTGGTGTCGACGCCGACGCCGACGCCTGCCGCACCTGCCGTGGCGAGGGCTGGATCGAGTGGGGCGGTTGCGGTGTCGTGAACCCGCGCGTGCTGGTCGCCTGCGGCGTGGACCCGGAGCGCTACTCCGGCTTCGCGTTCGGCATGGGCATCGACCGCAGCTTCATGTTCCGCCACAACCTCGAGGACCTGCGCCCCCTCTTCGAGGGCGACGTCCGCTTCAGCGCCGCGTTCGGCACCGAGATCTGAGCTGGGAAGAGACACACGATGAAGGCCCCCAAGTCCTGGATCCTCGAGTACGTCGACGTCCCCGACGGCACGACCACCGACGAGCTCACCGCGCGACTCACCCTCACCGGCCTCAAGCTCGAGGCCATCGAGTCGGCCGGCGCCGACATCTCCGGCCCGCTGGTGGTGGGCCGGGTGCTCACGATGGAGCCCGAGCCGCAGAAGAACGGCAAGACCATCAACTGGTGCACCGTCGACGTCGGTGACGCCAACGGCACCGGCGAGCCCCAGGGCATCGTCTGCGGCGCCCACAACTTCGAGCCGGGCGACCTGGTCGTCACCGTGCTGCCCGGGGGAGTGCTGCCCGGCGGCTTCGAGATCAGCGCGCGCAAGACCTACGGCCACGTCTCGGCCGGGATGATCTGCTCGGCGCGCGAGCTCAACCTCGGCGAGGACCACGACGGCATCATCGTGCTGCCCGAGGGCGCCGGTGAGCCCGGTCAGGACGCCCGCGGCGTCCTCGGTCTCGACGAGGAGGTCATCGAGTTCGAGGTCAACCCCGACCGCGCCTACGCCCTGTCGTTGCGCGGCATCGCCCGCGAGGTGGCCGTCTCGGTCGCCGGCGCCTCCGGCTTCGCCGACCCGGCGCTGCGCGACACCCCGGCCGCGGACGACGCCGGCTACCCGGTCCGCGTCGAGGACCCGTCGGGCTGCCCGGTCTTCGTCGCGCGCACCGTCTCCGGCTTCGACCCCTCCGCCCCGACCCCGGACTTCATCGCCCAGCGGCTTACCGCTTCCGGCATGCGCCCCATCTCGTTGGCCGTCGACGTCACCAACTACGTCATGCTCGAGACCGGCCGCCCGATCCACGGCTACGACGCCGACAAGCTGCAGGGCCCGATCGTCGTGCGCCGCGCCACCGACGGGGAGCAGCTCACCACGCTCGACGGCACCCGTCGCACCATGAGCGTCGAGGACCTCGTCGTCACCGACGACTCCGGCCCGATCGGCCTGGGTGGCGTCATGGGCGGAGAGTCCACCGAGATCTCGGAGACCACCACCCGCGTGCTCGTCGAGTCGGCCCACTGGGACGCGGTCTCGATGTTCCGCACAGGTCGTCGACACAAGATCACCTCCGAGGCCGGCAAGCGCAACGAGCGCGGTGTCGACCCCACGATCTGCGAGGCCGCGGCCGACCGCGTGGTCGAGCTCCTCACGACGTACGGCGGAGCCACGGTCGAGCCGGGCGTGACCGTCGTGGGCGCCCCGCCGGCGCAGCCGCGCGTCTCGATGGCGACCGACCTCCCCGCGCGGGTCTCGGGCCTGCCGATCGACACCGACACCGTGGTCGCCCACCTCGAGGCGGTCGGCTGCGGGGTCACGGTCGACGGTGCGACGCTCACCGCGACGCCGCCGCCGTGGCGTCCCGACGTCACCGACCCCCACGACCTGGTCGAGGAGGTCGTGCGGCTGGTGGGCTACGACACCATCCCGTCGGTCCTGCCCCCCGCCCCCGGTGGGCGAGGGCTGACCCGTCCCCAGCAGCTGCGCCGTCGCATCGGCCGCACGCTGGCCGGGGCCGGTTGGGTCGAGGTCGTGGACTTCCCGTTCGTGGGGGAGGGCGACCTCGACGCGCTGGGCCTGGAGGCCGACGACCCGCGGCGCACGGTGCTGCGGCTCTCCAACCCCCTCAGCCACGAAGCACCGGCGATGACGACCACGTTGCTGCCGGCGCTGCTGCGCACCGCCGGTCGCAACGTGGGCTTGGGGGCCGGCTCGGTCGCGCTCTTCGAGACCGCCACGGTGACGCTGCCGCGGGCCACCGAGGGCGCCCCGATCCTGCCCGTCGACCGCCGGCCCACCGACGCCGAGCTCGACTCGCTGCTCGAGGCACTGCCCGAGCAGCCGCTGCACCTCGGACTCGTGGCCGCGGGCGAGGCCGACCCCTCCGGCTGGTGGGGCGAGGGACGTCCGGTGGAGTGGTCCGACGCGGTCGAGGCCGTGCGCCAGGTCGCCGACGCCCTCGGTCTCGAGCTGACCACCCGTCCGGCCGCACTGGCCCCGTGGCACCCCGGTCGCTGCGCCGAGCTGCTGCTCGGCGGCACCTCGGTCGGCCACGCGGGGGAGCTGCACCCCCGGGTCTGCACGACCTTCGGACTGCCGGCCCGCTCGGTGGCGGCCGAGGTCGACCTCGACGTGCTGATCGAGCACGCCGTGCACCTGCGGCAGGCGCCGACGTTCTCGACGTTCCCCGCGGCCAAGGAGGACGTCGCCCTGGTGGTGGACGAGTCCGTCGCGGCCGCCGACGTGGAGGCGGCGCTGCGCGAGGGCGCCGGCGAGCTGCTGGAGTCGATCCGGCTCTTCGACGTCTACCGCTCCGAGCAGCTGGGTGAGGGACGCAAGTCGCTCGCCTTCGCGCTGCGCTTCCGTGCACCCGACCGCACCCTCACCGACGAGGACACCACCTCGGCCCGGGAGGCCGCGGTCGCCCTCGCGGCGGAGCGCACCGGGGCCAGCCAGCGCGCCTGATCCCGGCTGGCCGCACGGCACTCAGGTCAGCGGCTCACCGACGGCTCCGCGGAACGCGCGGTAGGCCTCGGGGGAGCCGCTGACCTCGATGCCGCTGTCGTCTCGGCGGTTCCACAGCCAGGCGTCGAGGTGGGCGGCGGTGCCCGTCACGGTCGCGTCCGCCGGGACGTCGTCCTCGACCCGCACCAGGTGCGCCACGTCCAGGGCGGTCCCGCTGTCGGGGTCGGTGCCGACGAAGCGGCCGGTCCGGACGACGAGCCGGTGGCCGGTGTCGGTCAGCTCGAGTGCGGTGAGGTGCCCGTCGGGCGTGAACACGCCCCAGGTCGGTGGCTCGCCGCCGTACATCACCTCGACGAGCTCGGCGACGCCGTCGGCAGCGAGGTCGGCCGGCAGGGCGGTGACCTCGCCTCCGGACGCAGCCGCGCACAGCTCGGCATCGAGTCGGTGGATCATCGCTTCGTGCGCCTGACGGCGCTGGGTGAATCCGACGGTCTGCTCGTCGGCCCACGACCAGGCCTGCTCGTACGGCCCCGCGGTCGAGAGCAGCGAGCACAGACGATCGGAGACCTCGTCGAAGAACGTCAGCAGTGCCTCTCGCGAGCCCGGTCGCTCGGGGTGCTCCTCGGGCGGGCCCGCGGGTCGGCCCGCGACCACCTCGCCCCAGAACCACTGCACCTCGGTCAGGTGCCACAGCAGGTCGTCGGCGTCCCAGTCCGGGCACGACGGCACGCGGGCCGCCGCCGGGGTGAGTGCCAGCACGTCACGGATCCTGGTTGACTCCCGGCGCAGGTGGGCACAGTAGGAGTCGGCGTCGAGTCGGGTCACGACGCTCAACGTAGGGCGGGGCAGCGACACCGAGCACCCGCTTTCCGTCGGAGCGGGACCCCGATTCACATATCCATGCAGGGCTTTGTATAGTCATGCACATGACTCGGACACGCGTCGCCGTCGCCGGAGCCAGCGGGTACGCCGGAGGTGAGCTGCTGCGCCACCTCCTCGCGCACCCCGACGTGGAGATCGGGGCCCTGACCGGGGCCTCCAACGCCGGGCAGCCGCTCGGCGGCCTCCAGCCGCACCTCGTGCCGCTGGCCGACCGCGTCCTGGAGGAGACCACCCTCGAGGTGCTCTCCGGCCACGACGTCGTCTTCCTCGCGCTGCCGCACGGTCAGTCCGGCCCGATCGCCGCCCAGCTCGGTGACGACACCGTCGTCGTCGACTGCGGCGCCGACTTCCGTCTCCAGGACGCCTCGGCGTGGGAGGCCTTCTACGGCGGCCTACCCGACCGTCTCCACGCTGACCCTGGCGCCCGCCGTCGCCGCCGGCCTCGTCGAGCCCGACGTCGTCGTGGTCGCCGCCAGCGGCACCTCCGGAGCCGGCAAGGCCGCGAAGCCGCACCTGCTGGGCAGCGAGATCATGGGCAACGCCTCGGCGTACGGCGTCGGCGGCACGCACCGGCACACCCCCGAGATCACCCAGAACCTCTCGGGCCTGGTCGAGGGCACCGTCGCGGTGTCCTTCACCCCGCTGCTGGTCCCCATGTCGCGCGGCATCCTGGCCACCTGCTCGGCCGCGCTGGCACGCGACGTGAGCGCCGAGGAGGCCCACGAGACCTACGCGAAGGCGTACGCCGACGAGCCGTTCGTCCACGTCCTGCCCGCCGGCCAGTGGCCGCAGACCCAGTCCGTGACCGGCTCCAACGCCGTGCACGTGCAGGTGACCGTCGACGAGGCCGCGCGACGACTCGTCGCCGTCGGCGCCGTCGACAACCTCGCCAAGGGCACCGCCGGCGCCGCCGTGCAGTGCATGAACCTCGCGCTCGGCCTCGACGAGGGCACGGGCCTGACCACGATCGGACTCGCCCCGTGAGCATCACCGCCCCCGCAGGATTCTCCGCCGCCGGCGTCGCCGCCGGCCTCAAGTCCACCGGCGCCAAGGACGTGGCCCTGGTCGTCAACCAGGGTCCGACCTTCGACTCCGCGACGGTCTTCACGGCCAACCGCTGCCAGGCCAACCCGATCCTGTGGAGCAAGGAGGTCGTCAAGGACGGCACCGTCCGCGCGGTCGTCATCAACTCCGGCGGCGCCAACTGCTACACCGGTGCCGAGGGCTTCCAGACCACCCACGCCACCGCCGAGCGCGTCGCCGACCACCTCGGCATCGGCGCGATCGACGTGGTCGTCTGCTCCACCGGCCTGATCGGCATGCTCAACGACCGCGACGACCTGCTCGCCGGTGTCGACGCGGCGGCGGCGGCCCTCTCCGCCGAGGGCGGCACGGACGCGGCCGAGGCGATCATGACCACCGACTCGGTCAGCAAGCAGGTCGTCGTGGAGGGTGCCGGGTGGAGCATCGGTGGGATGGCCAAGGGCGCCGGCATGCTCGCACCCCAGCTGGCCACGATGCTGGTGGTGCTGACCACCGACGCAGTCGTCCCGGCAGCCGACCTCGACACCGCGCTGCGCGCCGCGACCCGCGTCTCCTTCGACCGTCTCGACTCCGACGGCTGCATGTCGACCAACGACACGGTGAGCCTCCTGGCCTCGGGCGCCAGCGGCATCACGCCCAGCCTCGAGGACTTCACCGCCGCGCTCACCCAGGCCTGCACCGACCTGGCGATGCAGCTGCTCAAGGACGCCGAGGGCGCCGACCACGAGATCGCGATCACCACCCTCAACGCCGCCACCGAGGACGAGGCCGTCGAGGTCTCGCGCAGCGTCGCCCGCAGCAACCTGTTCAAGGCCGCGGTCTTCGGCAACGACCCCAACTGGGGCCGCGTGCTCGCCTCCATCGGCACCACGGACGCGACCTTCGACCCCGCCGACCTCGACGTCGCCATCAACGGCGTCTGGGTCTGCAAGCAGTCCACCCCGCACGCCGACCCCGCGACGGTCGACCTCAAGCCGCGCGAGGTCAGCGTGACCATCGACCTCAAGTCCGGGTCCGAGCGGGCCACGGTCTGGACCAACGACCTCACCCACGCCTACGTCCACGAGAACAGCGCCTACTCCTCATGAGCCATCCCGCCACTGACCCCCAGAACATGCACTTCAGCGAGGTGCAGCCCGCCGACCCCGACAAGGCGACGGTGCTGGCCGGAGCCCTCCCATGGCTCAAGCGCTACCACGGCAAGGTCGTGGTGGTGAAGTACGGCGGCAACGCGATGACCGATGACGACCTCAAGCGCGCCTTCGCCGAGGACATCGCCTTCCTCCGCTTCGCCGGCTTCAAGCCCGTGGTCGTCCACGGCGGCGGCCCGCAGATCTCCAAGATGCTCGGCAAGCTCGACATCGAGTCGGAGTTCCGCGGCGGCCTGCGCGTGACCACGCCCGAGGCGATGGACGTCGTGCGCATGGTGCTCGTGGGCCAGGTCCAGCGCGAGCTGGTCGGCCTCATCAACAGCCACGGCCCGCTCGCGGTCGGCATGTCCGGCGAGGACGCCGGCCTGTTCACCGCCGAGCCGACCAACACCATCGTCGACGGCGAGGAGGTCGATCTCGGCCTGGTCGGCGAGGTTGCCAAGGTCCGCCCCGAGGCGGTGCGCGACATCATCGAGGCCGGCCGCATCCCGGTGGTCTCCAGCGTCGCGCCCGACGTCCACGGCGCGGTCCACAACGTCAACGCCGACACCGCCGCGGCCGCGCTGGCCGTCGCGCTCGGCGCGGAGAAGCTGCTCGTCCTCACCGACGTCGAGGGTCTCTACCGTGACTGGCCCGACAGCGACGACGTGATCTACGAGATCAGCCCGGAGACGCTGGGGGAGATGCTCCCGACGCTGGCCAGCGGGATGGTCCCCAAGATGGAGGCCTGCCGCAAGGCCGTCGCCGAGGGCGTCCCGCGCGCCACCGTCGTCGACGGTCGCGAGCCGCACGCCGTGCTGCTGGAGCTCTTCACCGACGAGGGCGTCGGCACCCAGGTGCTGCCCGGCGTCGACACCAAGGTCCGCAAGGCCCGGCAGAAGGCGGTGAAGAAGTGAGCGACCTGACCAGCCGCTACACCGGCGCCCTGATGAACACCTTCGGCCCGCCCAAGCTCGCGCTGGTGCGCGGCGAGGGCACCCACGTGTGGGACGAGGACGGCAAGGAGTACGTCGACCTCCTGGCCGGCATCGCGGTCAACTCCCTCGGGCACGGCCATCCCGCCCTGGTCGGTGCGGTGACCGAGCAGCTGCAGACCCTCGGGCACGTCTCCAACTTCTTCACCACCGGCCCCCAGGTGGAGCTGGCCGAGCGGCTGCTCGCCCTCGTCGGCGGGGCTGTGTCGGAGTTGGGGGGCGGCAAGGTCTTCTTCGCCAACTCCGGCGCCGAGGCCAACGAGGGGGCCTTCAAGCTCACCCGGCGCACCGGCCGCACCCACGTGGTCGTGGCCGAGGGCGGATTCCACGGCCGCACCATGGGCGCGCTCGCGCTGACCTCGAAGGCCGCCTACCGCGAGCCGTTCGAGCCGCTGCCCGGTGACGTCACCTTCGTCCCGTACGGCGACGCCGACGCGCTCGCCGCCGCCGTGACCGACGAGACTGCGGCCATCTGCCTGGAGCCGATCCAGGGCGAGGCCGGCGTCCTGGTGCCGCCCGAGGGCTACCTCGCCACGGCGCGCCGCGTCGCCGACGAGCACGGCGCGCTGCTGTGGTTCGACGAGGTGCAGAGTGGCATCGGGCGCACTGGTGACTGGCTGGCGCACCTGCGGCACGGTGTCGTGCCCGACGTCGTCACCCTCGCCAAGGGCCTGGGGGGCGGCTTCCCGATCGGCGCCGTCATCGGGCTCGGTCGGGCCGCCGACCTGCTCCAGCCGGGCAACCACGGCACCACCTTCGGTGGCAACCCCGTCGCGTGCGCGGCTGCGCTCGCGGTGCTCGACACCATCGAGGCCGAGGGACTGCTCGAGCACGTCACCGTCCTGGGCCAGAAGATCCGCGACGGCCTGGCCGCCGACCCCCGGGTCACCGAGGTGCGTGGTGAGGGTCTGCTGATCGGTCTCGACCTGGCGTCGGAGTCCGCGGCTGCGGTCGTGGAGGCGGCGCAGGACGCCGGCTTCATCATCAACATGACCACGCCGCAGCGCATCCGCCTGGCACCGCCGCTGGTGCTGACCGACGACGACGCTGCCGCCTTCCTGCAGGCGTGGCCGGGCATCCTCGACGCCGCGGAGGTGTGAGGTGCCCGTGCCCGTGCTGCGCCACTTCCTGCGCGACGACGACCTGAGCCCGGCCGAGCAGGCCGAGGTGCTCGACCTCGCCGCCGCCATGAAGCGGGCGCCCTACGACGCCAAGCCCTTGGCCGGTCCGCAGTCGGTCGCGATGATCTTCGACAAGCCGACCCTGCGCACCCAGGTCTCCTTCGGCGCCGGCATCGCCGAGCTCGGCGGCAACCCGATGCTCGTCGAGGGCAAGCTCGCCGGCATCGGGGTGCGTGAGTCGGTCGAGGACGTCGCCCGCGTCCTCGGCCGGCAAGTCTCGGTGGTCGTGTGGCGCACCTTCCACCAGTCCGACCTCGACGCGATGGCCGCCAACGCCGGCGTCCCGGTGGTCAACGCGCTGACCGACGACTTCCACCCCTGCCAGCTGATCGCCGACCTGCTCACCGTGCGCGAGCACAAGGGCGACCTGGCCGGGCTGACCGTCGCCTTCGTCGGCGACGGCGCCTGCAACATGGGCAACTCCTGGCTGCTCGCCGGCGCCACGGCCGGCATGCACGTCCGCGTCAGCGCCCCCGAGGGCTTCATGCCCTCGCCGGCGATGTTCGACCGGGCCAACGAGATCGCTGGGGAGACCGGTGGTTCGGCCGTCGCCGAGCCCGACCCGAAGACCGCGGTCGACGGCGCCGACGTCATCGTCACCGACACGTGGATCTCGATGGGCAAGGAGAGCGAGGAGGCCGCCCGTGCCGCGGCCTTCGCCGCCTACACCGTCGACGCCGACCTGCTGGCCTGCGCCGGACCGGACGCGATCGTGCTGCACTGCCTGCCGGCGTACCGCGGCAAGGAGATCAGCGCCGAGGTCCTCGAGGGCCCGCAGAGCGCGGTGTGGGACGAGGCGGAGAACCGCCGCCACGCCCAGAAGGCCGTGCTGGCCTGGCTGCTGCGCACCAAGGAGGGGGCGTTGCTGCGATGACCGAGTACGCACTCCGCCCCACCACCAAGAACGCCCGCCACCAGCTGATCGTCGAGCTGGTCGGCTCCCACGAGATCCACTCCCAGGGCGAGCTCGCGGTGCTGCTGGCCGAGAACGGACTGCGGGTCACCCAGGCCACGTTGTCGCGCGACCTCGTCGAGCTCGAGGCGGTCAAGGTCCGCGGCGCCGACGGCGCGCTGGTCTACGCCGTGCCTGCCGAGGGCGGGGACCGCACCCCGCTCGCCCCGGCAGACACCGCGACCGGCCGCGCCCGGCTCGCCCGGCTGTGCGCGGAGCTGCTGGTCAGTGCGGAGGCCTCGGGCAACCTCGTGGTCCTGCGCACCCCGCCCGGCGCCGCCCAGTTCCTGGCCTCGGCCTTCGACAAGGCAGAGTTCACCGACATCCTCGGCACCATCGCCGGCGACGACACCATCCTCGTGATCGGTCGCGACCCGATGGGTGGCGACGACCTGGCCCGCCGGTTCCTCGGCATGGCCGACCACCCGACGTACGACGTCACACCGGGCCAGCAGGCCCCGCACCGTCCCCAGACCCAGAACCTGAAGGAGCACCCGTGAGCAAGGTCCTGACCACGCTGCCGAAGGGGGAGCGCGTCGGTATCGCGTTCTCCGGAGGTCTCGACACCTCCGTCGCCGTGGCCTGGATGCGCGACAAGGGCGCCATCCCGTGCACGTACACCGCCGACATCGGGCAGTACGACGAGCCCGACATCTCCGGCGTCCCCGACCGCGCGTTCCAGTACGGCGCCGAGATCGCCCGTGCGGTCGACTGCCGTCGCCAGCTGGTCGAGGAGGGCTTCGCGGCCATCGCCTGCGGCGCCTTCCACATCCGCTCCGGCGGCCGCACCTACTTCAACACGACGCCGCTGGGCCGCGCGGTGACCGGCACCATGCTGGTGCGCGCCATGCACGAGGACGGCGTGGACATCTGGGGCGACGGCTCGACGTTCAAGGGCAACGACATCGAGCGGTTCTACCGCTACGGACTGCTGGCCAACCCCGACCTGCGCATCTACAAGCCGTGGCTGGACCCTGAGTTCGTCGACGAGCTCGGCGGCCGCGCCGAGATGAGCCAGTGGCTCACCGAGCACGACCTGCCCTACCGCGACTCCAAGGAGAAGGCGTACTCCACCGACGCCAACATCTGGGGCGCCACCCACGAGGCCAAGACCCTCGAGCACCTCGACGTCTCCCTGGAGACCGTCGAGCCGATCATGGGCGTGAAGTTCTGGGACCCCTCGGTCGAGATCCCCACTGAGGACGTGCGCATCCGCTTCGACCAGGGCCGTCCCGTCGCCATCAACGGCGAGACCTTCCGCGACCCGGTGGCGCTGGCCATGGAGGCCAACGCGATCGGTGGCCGGCACGGCCTGGGCATGTCCGACCAGATCGAGAACCGCATCATCGAGGCCAAGTCCCGCGGCATCTACGAGGCGCCGGGAATGGCGCTGCTCTGGATCGCCTACGAGCGCCTGCTCAACGCGGTCCACAACGAGGACACCGTCGCGCAGTACCACAACGAGGGCCGCAAGCTGGGCCGCCTGCTGTACGAGGGTCGCTGGCTCGACCCGCAGGCGCTGATGATCCGTGAGGCGCTCATGCGCTGGGTCGCCTCGCTGGTCACCGGCGAGGTCACGCTGCGGCTGCGCCGCGGTGAGGACTACACGGTCCTCTCGACCATCGGCAAGGACTTCTCCTACCACCCCGACAAGCTCTCGATGGAGCGCACCGAGAACGCCGCCTTCGGTCCGCTGGACCGCATCGGCCAGCTAACGATGCGCAACCTCGACATCGCGGACTCGCGCGCCAAGCTCGAAATGTACGCCTCGCAGCCCCTCGACCAGGGCCAGGTCCTGGTCGAGAACGGCACGCTCTTCGGCGAGATCGAGCCCGGTGGTGCCAGCCGGATCGCGGCCAACACCGAGCTCGGCGACGACCGTGGCGACGAGGCGCTCGACGCGGCGGCCATGGAGTTCGGCACGGACTGATGGACCAGCCGAGGCCGGACGAGGCGGAGCCGACCCTGCGCGTCACCGCACGCGTGCTGCCGGTCAACCACCGCGGCGAGGTCCTGCTGCTGCAGGACCAGGACCCCGGGCGACCGGGCATCCTGCGGTGGGGCACCATCGGCGGCGCCGTGGACCCGGGGGAGACCCTGCTCGAGGCGGCGGTGCGCGAGATGCACGAGGAGACCGGCATCGCCGTCGCTGCCGGCGACCTGGTCGGCCCGGTGCACCACGACGTCGTGCCCTTCACCTACGGCGACCGGGCGTTCATCGGCGACTCGACCTTCTTCGCGCTCGCCCTGGCTCACGACGCCGAGGTCGTCTTCGACCACCTCGAGCCCGTGGAGGTCGACAACGTCTTCGCCCACGGGTGGTGGAGCCCGGAGGCGCTGGAGGCCGACGGCACCGCCGTCCTGCCGGACCTGCCCGACATCATGACCAAGGCCGTCGCGGCCATCCACGACAGGAGCACCCAGTGAACGCCAAGGCCGAGAGCACCAACACCGGCAAGCTGTGGGGTGGTCGGTTCGCCGGGGGCCCCTCGCCCGAGCTCGAGGCCCTGTCCCGCTCGACCCACTTCGACTGGCGGCTGACCCCCTACGACCTCGCCGGGTCCCGGGCCCACGCCAACGCGCTGCACCGCGCCGGGCTGCTCGCCGACGCCGACCACGCGGAGCTGTTGCGGGGCCTCGACGTGCTGGGGGAGCGGTACGCCGCGGGCGAGCTGCAGCCCGACGTCTCCGACGAGGACGTCCACGGCGCTCTCGAGCGACTGCTGCTGGAGGAGGTCGGTGCCGAGGTGGGTGGCCGCCTGCGGGCCGGCCGCTCCCGCAACGACCAGATCGCCACGCTCTTCAAGGTGTTCCTGCGCGACCACGCCCGGGTGGTGGCCGCCCAGGTGCTCGACCTCGTGCAGGCGCTCGCGGACCAGGCCGCGCAGCACCTGGGATCCGACACCGCACCGCCGACGATCATGCCGGGCCGCACGCACCTGCAGCACGCGCAGCCGGTGCTGCTGTCCCACCACCTGATGGCGCACGCCTGGCCGCTGCTGCGCGACGTCGACCGGCTCGCCGACTGGGACGCCCGCGTGGCGGCCGACTCGCCGTACGGCTCCGGCGCCCTGGCCGGGCAGAGCCTCGGACTCGACCCGACCGGTGTCGCCGCCGAGCTCGGCTTCACCGGTTCGACGGCCAACTCGATCGACGGCACCGCCTCGCGCGACTTCGTCGCGGAGTTCGCGTTCGTCTCCGCTCAGATCGGTGTCGACGTGAGCCGCCTGGCTGAGGAGGTCATCCTCTGGGCCACCCACGAGTTCGGCTTCGTCACGCTGCACGACTCCTGGTCGACCGGGTCGAGCATCATGCCGCAGAAGAAGAACCCCGACATCGCCGAGCTCGCGCGTGGCAAGGCCGGACGGGTGATCGGCAACCTGACCGGCCTGATGGCCACGCTCAAGGCGCTGCCGCTGGCCTACAACCGCGACCTGCAGGAGGACAAGGAGCCGGTGTTCGACTCCGTCGACACCCTGGAGGTCCTGCTCCCCGCGTTCACCGGCATGGTCGCCACCCTGGTCTTCCACGGGGACCGCACCGCCGAGCTGGCGCCCCGTGGCTTCTCCCTGGCCACCGACGTCGCGGAGTGGCTGGTGCGCCAAGACGTCCCGTTCCGGATCGCGCACGAGCTGGCGGGCGCCTGCGTCCGACGCTGCGAGGAGCTGGGGTGCGAGCTGCACGAGCTCTCCGACGACGACCTCGCGGGGATCTCGCCCCACCTCACGCCACAGGTCCGCGAGGTCCTGACGGCCGAGGGGTCCGTCGCCTCCCGGGACGGTCGCGGCGGCACCGCGCCGGTCCGGGTGCGTGAGCAGCACGCCGAGCTGGTGGACCGCGCGGCGGCACTCCGTGAGCGGCTCGCCTGACCTGGCCCTCCTGGCCGGGGACGTGCTCGACGTCGCGCCCCGGCTGCTCGGCGCGTCCCTGACGCATGCCGGCGTCACGGTGCGCCTGACCGAGGTCGAGGCGTACGCCGGCTCCGACGACCCCGGCTCGCACGCGTATCGCGGCCCCACGCCGCGCACCCGAGTGATGTTCGGTCCGCCCGGTCACCTGTACGCCTACTTCAGCTATGGCATGCACGTCTGTGCCAACGTCGTGACCGGCCGCGAGGGCACAGCCTCCGCGGTCCTCCTCCGCGCCGGAGAGGTCGTCGACGGGGTCGACCTCGCACGGGAACGGCGCGCGACGACCCGGGAGCGGGACCTCGCCAGGGGGCCGGCCAATCTCTGTCGGGCCCTGGGCATCGGGCTGGACCTCGACGGGACGGACCTGTCGCGCGGGCCGGTCCGCCTGGTGCTGGCCGCGGCCCCTGACCCGGGGCGGGTGAGCACCGGCCCGCGGGTCGGTCTGCGCGGAGCGCCGGATCGGCCGTGGCGGTTCTGGCTGACGGGCGAGCCCACCGTGTCGGCGTACAGGCCGGCTGCGAAGCGCCGCTAGGCGCGAGATCTGCCCGTTCTGAGCGTATGGCCGCACCCTCCGGACGGGGGAGGCACCCCCGGATTTGGTGTGCACGACATGTGTGCGTAACGTTCTTCTCGCCGCGGCACCGCCGCGGAGCCCCTCGGGCCGACAGGCCGAAACGAGTGGTTCCGCCACGTCCGCAGCCAGGAGCCTCCAGGCTTCACCTCCCGCAGCTCGGTTCGAGTTGACTCGGGTGGGGGAGACCGGTAAGTTTCTGCAGGTTGTCCCGCCGCTGGTCGCGAGAGTGATCAGGACGGTGTGCGTCTGATTCTTGAGAACTCAACAGTGTGTCATAGTCGACGAAT
>LULO01000096.1_pt1 | contig 52376 bp, 63 predicted proteins | sample 728121 | NCBI WGS metagenome assembly LULO01 (sample SAMN03860287, study PRJNA289734) | marine metagenome | biome: seawater column; feature: ocean; material: water; isolation source: Red Sea water column Station 149 - depth 50m | place: Saudi Arabia: Red Sea | collected 2011-10-15 | depth 50 m | reverse complement strand
TTTTTTTTTGTAAATTTATAAATAATTTTATAATCGTTCATCCTTAAGGACGGAAGTAGGCTAGCCGAAGGAACGCACTTTTTTTAAGCAGGAGAAGTGCAATGAAACAGTTAGTACACGATCAAAGATTCCGTTACCTTCAAATTAGAATATATCAAGGTTCAGAAGATAATTTTGACCTAATATTCACTTCAGATGATTATCCTTATTTTAGGGTGCAATACAAGGACATTGCTAAAATTGATTTAGAAGAATTATATCCTTTATATAGAAATAGAGCGTGGATTCTACAATGGTTACCACCAAAATTTGTACATTGGTTATTTGTATAATTTAAGTTATTAAATTAAGAATAGTCTGTAATTTACCCTTAATAGATTTGTTGTTAAGAGTATTTCTTAATCCTGCGTGTAAATTTTTAGGCCAATATTCGTAAGCACACCAAGAATAACCTGAATGTTCTTGATTAAGCACAGGAATAAATTCATTTTCTATTGCAATCACATAAGTGTGAAAATAAAATTTTTCATCATTTGAGGTGAATAATTCTAAAGGTATAACTTTCTTAAATTTTGGCGTGTTGCCAACTTCTTCTTGTATTTCTCTTTTAAGTCCATCAAAGGCAGATTCAGTATATCTTGCTCGACCACCTACAAGTCCCCAAAGTCCTTTTGTTTTAGGATCCGTTCGTTGTAAAAATAAAAATCTTTGTGTTTTGGTTGCGTAGAACATTGCTCCACTACAAACTATATTGTTCATAACTGTGTGTAATTATTATTTGTATGTGCCCGATGAGCCAGAACCTGACTGTCCTGTGTCTTCGTTGACGTTGTATTGCGTAGATCCACCTGGTAAAACTATAGTCCATCTACCTTGTTGGTATATTCCTTCATACGATTTTTGCCAAGTAGTGCCATTCCATTTATACTGAATACCTGTATTGGAGTTTGTAACATAATGCTGTGTAGAATCTGGATTTGAGGCATCAAAGTCAACTCCCCATTTTCCTGTCGTGTAATTGTATTGCACTATGTCATTAACATTTGCAATTAAGTTTCCCCAAGCGGCCGCATCAAAAGTGTTAGTAGAATCTCCTATACTATCGGTTATCAAATATCTATCACCATCCTGTGGATTTTCAGGATTAAAAGTCAATGGATTTATTATTTTTTTAACATTAGTCAACGTATTTGCTGGAATAGTATCTGTGTCTATGTTGAATAATAAAATTGTTTCGTCCAAAGGAGTTGTAGACACTGTACCAACTATTTCATTTCCGTTATCCTGCTCCAATTTAATCTGCGTCGTTCCGTTGATAATTTTTCCATATTGATTAATCAAAGTATTCCAGTTGACCGGATTTCCGAATGCTTCAAAAGGATCGTAATTGTTTGGCTCATTGGCTCCTGCATAAAATCCATCACCACCGGACTTAACATTTGTGCCTGTGCTACCTATCAATCTTAATTGGTTGCCTGTAACCAGCAATGCAAAATTGTTTGGAGATATAAAACTTCTACTAATCAACGTGCCATCTATTAAGCCTTTTGAGAAGCCACCGTCGTCGTCGTAAATGCTCATAATAATTTTTTGAATAACACCTAATTTGCTAATCTTGACCGGTGGAGATAGCCATATAGGCATTGAGAATCTTAAACTTGCTACATCAACTTCTGAATCTGCACCGACTGGTATCGTTCTTGAACTAAAAGTTATATCAGTTAGCTCTACATAACTTAAACTTGTCCAGTCAATATAGTTGTCTGATTTTTGTATTTCGAAATCTGGATTGAATAGATATAGAATTTGTTCTAAAATTTGTAATTTTTGGTCTGTGTTAGTAGTAAAAATATCCGCGGCAACATTTAACCTAAATGGAGATGGCATTACTTTTTCTACGGTATACCCGGCTCCTAATTTTGTTGTGTATTCTCCTGTGGTTTCATTAAATTCTCTTTCTTTTAAATGTTGTTTTTCTATGTGATAAGGATTTTGCATTCTCTCCCTATCATAACTTAAATTTGTTACGTAAGCGGCAATCCTTGGAGCATATTGCATTGCATTTTCAGAATTATTTCTGATAATATTTGCAACTTGACGAGTCATGTCTCCATAAACTACCGGTACTGCTCTCAGTTTAATTTCGCCATCGTTTAGTCTACCTGTTTCAACACTAAAATTACTAAGAATCCTAATAAATTGTGTTAAAAACTTTCTAACCTGTCCTTCGTAAAAATGTAACATTAATTGTCAGCCTTTGGTTTCAATGCTTCTGTTAGAGCCTGCCTTTGATCAACTGTTAAGCCATTGATAGTAGTTGTGCCAGACCTATTAACAAATTTTGTTTTGTAGTTATTGGCAGTGTCATCGTTATTGGTGTTAAATGTGGCTGAAACTCTTACCGAATCTTCAATTTTTACCCAACGTAATCCATCATACCTAAATAGTCTATTTGGTAAAAAGTCTGTTCTTAAGAAATAATCGCCTTTGTTGACATTATTTTCTCCTGTAGGAAAGCTGGTTCCAAATCCAGCTGGATATCCGCTTGGTGCTACACCGTCACCATTAAGATAAAATCCATAGTGTGAAGCGGCCGGAGTATCTAGTGTTGCATTTACAGTTTTGTCACTCGATACTCTATCAGTAGAATTTACGTTATCTGTTCTAATGTTTCCTCTTTCATCGATAGGTGCAACATAGTATTGTTTGTAATTGAATCCTGACTTTGGTGCGTCAGCTTCCGCCTGTGCAACAACTTGATCATTTATTGTTTTTTCTCTGTTAAAAGTACTCATGTAACTTGCTAATGAACCGGAAGTTTCTGCATCTCCTAATATATCTCTAAATTCTTGAGAATCAACAAGTGATTTTAATTTGACTCTTAAAAGATGTGGCCACCATGTTTGTGAAAATCCTTCCGCGGCCCTGTTTACATCTTCAATTACATAATATCTTTTTAGTGCAATAGGTATACTTGCATCCAAACTAAAATCATCTTTCATGTGAGGGAACTCTATAACATCTCCAGACATAGGTTTTCTTCCTATTCTTTCCACTGTGTCGTTTAGATGCATTGTTAGGAACAGTGTATCGTTCTGTAAGAACATACCAAACTGCGATAAATTGAAATCAATATCTTGTACATTGTATATGCCTCTAATAGTATAGATGTCGTCGGCATATCTTCTATCTCTGTTTTCTAAAAACAATAAATCTTGGATTGTTCTTTCATTTAAGCTATCACCTGAATATTGCGGCTGTGTAGGTGACTTTGCACCGTCCTTATTTGTGTCACCTTGATCGTAAGGTCCTAGATATTTGTGAAAATGCAGGTCAGTGCCACCCACCGTAAACATCTCTAAGATGTTGCGATCAAAAAATTTGTAATCATTTCCTTTTTCAGGTCTAAACAGCGATAATCTTGGCATAGTAGTGATATTTATGGTTTGCCCTTTTACAATAAATATCCTATATGTCAGAGCTACAAACATTACAACAAGAAGTATTCGAATACGTTAAAAACAATCTTGGCGAGGGCATGATTGACGTAGAGTTAGACCCAAAACACTACGAAACAGCACTGGAAAGAGCGATCAATAGATACAGACAAAGAAGCTCAAATGCAGTTGAAGAATCTTATGCTTTTTTAAAATTGACCAAAGACCAAAACAAGTATGTTTTGCCAGATGAGGTCATTAATGTAAGAAAATTGTTTAGAAGAACAGTTGGATCTAGAACCGAGGGCGGACAAGGTGGAACGTTATTTGAGCCATTCAATTTAGCCTACACAAATACCTATCTTTTGAGAGCAGGAGCGACTGGTGGATTAGCCACTTATTATGCTTTTGCAAGTTATCAAGAATTAGTTGGAAAACTATTTGGTTCATTTATCCAATTCCATTATGATGTAGCAACTAAAACGTTGACAATCACACAAAGGCCGAGAGCGGACGATGAAACTGTATTGATGCATACAGATAATTTCCGACCGGATATAACTTTATTAAAAGATATCTATTCAAAGCCATGGATTAGAGATTACACCTTGGCTGTGTGTAAAGTTATGATAGGTGAAGCTAGAGGCAAATTTAATACCATTGCTAGTCCACAAGGTGGCACAAGTTTGAATGGTGGTGAATTGAAACAGCAAGGGATGACCGAAATGGAAAGACTTGATGTTGAGATTAACAACTATGTTGATGGCGGCACTCCACATAGTTTTGTTATCGGTTAATTCTTTTTATCCGCAGATTAAATAAAAACAAAACACAAACAGGCACAAATTATGGCTCAATCGTTCAAGAAAATCTCTGACCTCACCCTACAAGAATTAGAAGACATGGTAAATGGACTTGAAAATATGTCCAAGATAAGTTCAAATAAAAGTATGACAGATCTCATACTAAAAACAATTCGAGAAACAAAGAAAGAACTTGAAAAAAGAATGAAGAAATGTTAAACTAAACTTATGCTTATTGGTTTGGTTGGTTTAATTGGTTCTGGCAAAGATACTGTGGCGAACAGGTTGGTGACTAACCACGGATTCATAAGAGATAGTTTTGCAAAATCACTCAAAGACGCAGTTCATAGCATATTCGGATGGGATAGGAAAATGTTGGAGGGTGACAGTACCATCAGTAGACACTGGCGTGAACAGCCGGATCCTTTTTGGAGTAAAAAATTTGGAAAGCCTGTAACACCAAGATGGATATTGCAATATTTTGGCACTGAAGTTTGCCGAGGAAATATGTTAGATTCGATATGGGTTGATTCATGCATGAGCAGATATAAAGGTCTAAACACGGTTATCAGTGACACAAGATTTCAGAACGAAATTAAGCAAATTAATAATGCAGGCGGCAGGATAGTTTTAGTCCAAAGAGGTGATCTGCCAACGAGACAAGAAATGCAAGAGTCAGGAGCCCATAAGTCCGAGTGGGATTGGATAGGTGCTGATTACGATTATGTTATTAAAAATGATAGCTCTCTTGAAAATTTAAATGAAGAAACAGCAAAAATGCTTAATCATCTACTTGTAAATCCCCCAAAGTCCAGCCAAGGTGTTGAGTCGACTTTAGTCTCTGGCAATTAGCACAAATAGTTTTTAAATTGTACCCACTAACGTTATTTCTGTTTCCGTCTACATGATAAACATCTAGCTGTTGTTGGTGCCTAGCCCTAAATCCACATAGTTCACATCTCACTCTCTTTTTATATCCTGCTTTATACCAACGTGGAGCGTAACCAGTTTTTAGATTACGTTTTTTCCTGATACAAGTATCACATTGACTACGCCAATATATTTTTTTGGCTTTCCTATAAGCATAGGCTCTGGGTCTACTTTGACAGCTTTTACATAGAGGTCTTTTCATTATGCTTATTTACGTGCCCTATATAGGTACCATAATTAGCTATGATTTTACCGACTTTTATCGTTTTAGCTATAAATAGCTTTAACTAAACCTTCGAAGGAGTTTAAAACATATGGCAAATTTAGTAAGTCCGGGCGTAAACGTTTCAGTAATAGATGAAAGTTTTTATGTACCATCAGATGCAGGTACTACCCCACTGATTATTGTAGCATCTGGACAAGATAAGAAAAACGGTGCAGGTGATGGCACAGCGGCAGGCACAACAACAGCCAACGCAAACAATGTATTTTTAATATCATCACAAAGAGAATTAACAGAAACATTTGGTGATCCAAAATTTTATACTGATTCGGGCGGAAATCCGATCAATGGATATGAACTAAATGAATATGGTTTACAAGCGGCCTACTCTTTCCTAGGATTAGCCAACAAAGCATTTGTTTTAAGGGTCAATGTAAACTTATCTGATTTAGTTGGATCAGCAAACGCTCCAACAGCCAATCCAGACAATGGAACATATTGGTTTGACTTAACAAGTTCTTCATATGGGATCTTCGAATGGTCAAAAACTAATCAGGCATTTACAGCAATTACTCCAACTTTAATTACGGCAGTAACAGACCTAGTTGGAAATGCGGCAACTGGTGATCCAAAAACAAACATAGGATCAAAAGGTGATTATGCAATTAACACAACAACTGACACAAATCCAATTTATTTCAAAAACGATCAGAATGCTTGGGTACAAGTCGGTTCAGCAGACTGGCACATCAGTCATCCAACCATTGAAGGAACTGAAACATCAGGTACTTTAACTGATGGACAAAGTATCGTAATAAATGGTATTACTGTTACACTAGACGGAACAACTTTTTCGGCATTGGCGACATCAATCAACGCTACGCCTATACAAAACGTTAGTGCGGCAGTTGATGCTACAACAGGAAAACTTGAAATCTATCACAACGGTGGACTAACAGGTGACTCGAGTGGCGGACAAAACACAATAAGAATTGAAAACGGCACAGGAACAATTTTAACAACAGTTGGAATAACAGCAGGCACTTACAAAGGTGTAAGTTTTGAACAAAAAAGCCATGCTAACAGACCAACTTGGTCAACATCAGAAGACAACAGACCTAACGGTTCAGTTTGGTACAAAACAACATCACCAAACAGCGGATCCAACAAAGTTGTAAAACTATACAGTTCAGCTTCAGCAAGTTTCTCAACTGTTGAGGCACCTTTACACGCAAACAACCACACAGCAATCTTTAAATTAGATCCTGCAAATGGTGGTACTGGTTTAGCGGCAGGTACTTTATACACACAATTTAATGTAACTGAACAAAACACAGTTGATGAGTCAGACACAACAAGACCATTGGCTGACTTCCAATTCTTTAGATATGAAGGTGGAGAAACAGTTATTATTTCAAACAACACAAATCCAAGTTTCACAGCAAATGAAACTTTCCAAGTTCAAGAATCTGTAAAAAATCAAGAAGCATTGAACGCCGCGAAAACAGTTACTATGATATCTGGAGACGGTTCTACATTGGGAGATGCGGAAGATTTCGTTACGGCATTTGCGGCGGCTGGATTTACTAACTTAGAAGCTTCAGTGATAACTTCAGGAGCAAAAACAGGAGCCATCCAAATCAAACACAAATTAGGTGGTGAGTTTAGAATGCGTGAAGTATCTGGAACACCATTAGCAGACGCAGGCTTTAGTGCCGCAACTGCTCACTCTTATGGTACGTTCACAGCAAATAGTTCTACACTGATTGACAACTTGTACGATGCACCAGCAGGATTTACGATATCTTAGAACATGATGGAACAAGTTTCAGAGGATATTTGAACGTTAATTCTTCAACTGATCCAAATGGACCTCAGTTCAGTGCAACGGCGCCAACTACACAGTCAGATGGCACACCGCTTGTTACTGGTGACTTATGGATTGACACATCAGATCTTGAAAACTATCCAAAACTTTACAGATATAACACATCAGCAACATTAAGTTCTACTAACACATCAAACCAAGTTGCAGTTACAACAACTGGAGCGGCGTTTGAATTAATTGACAACACTGACCAAACAACGGAAGACGGAGTGCTATTTGCAGATGCAAGATATCACACCGCCGTAGAAGCAAAACCAGGTGATGGTCCAACAGGAGCTGGTACTGCCTCATCAATTAAAGATCTATTAAGTGACAACTTCTTAGATCCAGATGCACCAGATCCAGCGTTATATCCAAAAGGTATATTATTGTTCAACACAAGACGTAGTGGATACAATGTTAAAGAATACAAAAACGATTACGTTACAACTACAAAATATCCAGGTTCAGGAAGTTCTGGCTTAGGAAACATTAGACAATCTAATGAGTCAGTTGTTACTTACTACCCAGACAGATGGGTGACTAAGTCAACTAATAAAGCCAACGGAGCTGGAACATTCGGTAGAAAAGCACAGAGACAGGTAGTGGTAAATCAACTTAAAGCTGAGATAGCCACAAACCAAGCAATTAGAGAAGACCAAAGAGCTTACAACGTAATTGCTTGTCCTGGTTATCCAGAACTAATCTCTGATATGTTAAATTTAAACACAGACAGAAACTTTACTTCGTTTGTGGTAGGTGACACTCCATTTAGATTAACTGGCACTGCAACTGCTGTCAGCAACTGGGCTAATAACACGGCCGGTGCAACAACAGACGGCGAAGATGGTCTAGTTTCAGGTAGTGAGTACCTAGGCGTGTTCTACCCATCAGGTAAGACCACAGACAACGGAGGCAAAGACATTATTGTTCCACCTTCTCATATGATCATGAGAACATTGGCCAACAACGATAACATTGGATTCCCATGGTTTGCACCAGCTGGTACAAGACGTGGAGTTGTTGACAACGCTACCGCAGTAGGATACATTGAAGAATCAACAGGTGAGTTTGAACAAGTATCATTGACTGAATCGGCTAGAGATGCGTTGCACACAGCAAAAGTAAATCCAATAACATTCTTCTCAGGAGCAGGTATAGTAAACTTTGGTAACTTAACCAAAGTTGCATCGGCATCTGCACTTGATAGAATAAACGTAGCAAGATTAGTTGTGTTCTTAAGATCACAACTAGACGCTATTGCTAAGCCTTTCATATTCGAACCTAACGATGAGTTAACCAGAAATGAAATCAAACAAGCAGTAGAATCATTCTTGTTAGAATTGGTCGGACAAAGAGCATTATTTGACTTCTTAGTTGTATGTGATGACACTAACAACACACCAACTAGAATTGATAGAAATGAACTTTATGTAGATATAGCAATTGAGCCAGTGAAATCGGTTGAATTCATTTACATACCGTTAAGAATTAAAAACACAGGAGAAATTGCAAAATTAGGGAACTAATTTTGAATAAATAGGAGAAACAAATGGCAATATCTACTTTATCAAAATTTACAGTACCTTTAGCAAACGATCAAAGTTCAGCATCTCAAGGATTGTTGATGCCAAAACTCCAGTATCGTTTTAGAGTGATACTTGAAAATTTTGGCGTATCGACACCAAGATCAGAATTAACTAAACAAGTTATTGACTGTTCAAGACCAAACTTAACTTTCGACAACGTGACACTTGACGTTTACAACTCAAGAGTATACATTGCCGGCAAACACACTTGGGATCCAATTACTATTACAATCAGAGATGATGTAAACAACGCAGTAACTAAACTAGTTGGCGAACAAGTACAAAAACAATTTGATTTCTTTGAACAATCAAGTGCCGCTTCAGGTATTGATTACAAATTTACATCAAGAATAGAATTACTTGATGGTGGTAATGGATCATCTACTCCAAATGTATTAGAAACATTTGAATTGTATGGTGCTTACATCGAGTCAGTGAACTACAACACATTGGCTTATGCAACATCTGATCCAGTAACTATCACCATGAACGTAAGATACGACAACGCAATCCAAACTCCACAAGGAACAGGAATAGGAACAGCAGTGACTAGAACTATAAGCACTCTAGCAACTGGCGGTGGTATCTAATAATTTGCATTTATAATATAAAAAGAGCGCCTTTATCGGCGCTTTTTTTATGGCCATAAATATCCAGTATGCCATCGATTAACAATTTTTTAAAAGGTTTTTCAGCAGGCCTGCCCGGAATGAAAGATTACAGACACGCGGCCAGGCTGTATCTTGACGATAATTTTAAACTTTTACCAAAACATAAATTTTTATTTCACGTTGTATTTGATATTGATCAGGACATTTTACCTGTTAACTTCCAAAACAACGAAAGATTAGAACTTAATATGTTAGTCAAGCAGTGTGACCTTCCTAGATTCAACATGAACATGGAAGAGAAACAGCAATACAATAAAAAAACTTATATCCATACTAGAATGAGCTATGAACCAATTGCAATGACCTTCCATGATGACATGGCGGACACGGTCAACGCTTTCTGGAAGTCTTACTATGAATATCACATAGCAGATTCGTATACTTTGAATCCAAGCATCAAAGGTTTCAACACCAAAGATAATATGTATGATCCTAATCCGGCTGTGCAACAATTCGGTATGGACACTTCACAGCAAAGAAAGAAACCATTTTTAAGAAGCATACAAATTTTTTGTTTACACAAACAAAGATTTACAGCATTCACTTTAGTCAATCCTGTAATCTCATCTTGGTCACACGACACATTGGACCAAGCTGACGGACAAGGCATTATGCAAAACACAATGCAAGTATTTTACGAATCAGTGTTGTACGGTGCAGGTATTGTTAACAAAATTGATGTGCCTGGATTTGCTACACTGCATTATGACTTAGAACCGTCGCCTCTATCTGTGCTTGGAGGTGGTACAACTTCAATATTTGGACCAGGAGGCATAGTAGACGGAATAGGGTCTGTGATCAGAGATATACAGGATAGAAATTTTAGTGTTGCAACAATTTTAAGAGGGATCAATACATACAATAACGCCAAAAAGATCAAAGCCAAAGAAGCGGCCAAAGAAGAACTAAAAGGAATAGTAAAAGAAGGAGTGATTGATATAGCCAAAAATGCAGGCACAATTACAAATCCGGTCGGCAACTTCAGTGTTGGGTCAGCGGCTGTTACCGCGGTGGCGGCTGGAGCGGCATTGGCAACTGCAAAAGGATTCACTGATTCAAAAACAACTGAAAACAGCACAGCTTTAAATAGTGCCCAAGTAAATTACAGCGTATATCTTACTCCAACTGAAGCCAGAACTTTGGTAGACACAAATGAAACAGCATTGGATAAAATTGCAGGCAACTTATATTATCAGCAAATAGGTTCACGAAATGGATTAACTTTAGCTGAAAGTGATGTAGCGTATGCGGCTTTGACTGATAATGAAAAAAGTGTTTACAGAGATAAAACAAAAGATAACATTATAAAGTATGTTACCGAAGGATACGTGCAAATAAGTAGAGCTACACAAAACGTTAATGTTGTGGCAGAAAAGGCTAGTGTATAATGACTGAATTTTATTCAAATCTACCTCAAAAAGAAAAAGACAAACTCGATAACACACAGGATCGTTTAGTAAAAACAAATTATCAAGAAAAATTCGAATTCAACACAAATGATATTGACGTAACTATTTCGTTTTTTGTAAAAAGAGGATTCTCAAGACAGTCTGCCGAAGATACAGCTTACATAATTTTACAACAAGCTAAAATTGACAGTGTTCCTGTAACTGAAATTTTGGACAAACTAGGTGACGCCAATCCTGCCCAATTATCTGAACTTATATCAACCGTGCTTAATGCTAACAGATACAAAAGCAGTCGTCTTGGAGTAAGAAATACAAGAACCACTAAAACTTTTGTGTCTAGAAATATACTAGACTAATGAGACTACCAAGATTCGCTAAAGGAAAGTTTTCCTTCAAAAATCCAGGGAAATATATTGGATCGAGAACTCCAACTTATAGGAGTAGTTGGGAGCAGGCGTTCATGAGATTGTGCGATGAACATCCTAACGTATATCAATGGGCCAGTGAATCAATAAAGATACCTTATAGGCATCCGTTCACAGGCAAGTACACGGTTTACGTGCCTGATTTTTTTATAATTTACATGGACAAGAATGGTAAGAAACACGCAGAAATGGTCGAAGTCAAACCAGCTTCACAAATGACCATGGAAAAAGCAGGGAGAAGCATGGCCAAGAAAAAACAAGTAGTGATCAATCAGGCAAAATGGGAGGCCGCCAATGCTTATGCAAGGCAGAGAAAAATACGTTTCCGTGTTGTGTCAGAAGAACAGCTATTCCATAATGGCACTCGTAAGTAAATAAAACATGACCAAAAAGTTAGAAGAAATTTTAAATTTACCAAATGTTCAAGAAGCTTTCGCAAAAGTAGACAAAAAACAAAAGGACGCCGACGACAAAGAAAAAACTGTTGGCAAAAACTTGGATCCAAAAACACAAGAAGCTTTAACAAAGACATACGAAGAGTTCGACAAAATAAGTAGGTCGTTACCACAGGTTAAAGGACTTGGTGAGCTGTCAGATCTTGAACTAGATAAGCTGGCAATGGAGGCGGAAGATTCATATAAAAACTTAATGGATCTTGGAATGAACGTTGATAGTAGATATTCTGGCAGGATATTTGAAGTAGCATCTACAATGTTAAGAAACGCCATAGACGCCAAGGGTAGCAAAATAGACAAGAAGCTAAAAATGGTGGAATTACAGTTAAAAAAACTTAAAATAGACAAATCGGGCAAAGACGACGTTTCCGAGCCTATCGAAAGCGAAGGTACTATAATAACTGACCGTAATGAATTAATGAAAAAACTAATGAAGAAAGACTAAATACAAACAGTATGGGCGAATTTGCAAAATATCTTACAGAATCAGTAAAACAATACGATTATCGTATTAAAATAGCTGGTGATCTAGACAAAGATTTCAGTAATAAACTAGAGCAGGCACTTGCCAAGTTTGAAGTTGCTAAAATGTCCGCAGGCAAAACAACACCTATCCAAGAGATGCCATTAGATTTTCCTAAATTAAAAAATATGCAAGTTACAATTTTTGAAGTAACGACAAATTATCCAGCATCAGTTTATGAAATGCATGAATACATCGCTAATCAAATGAATATAACAAGAGATTGCGTTGTTGTTAGAAAACCAAATGAACCAAGTGAAGAATATCAAGAAGCAATGAAAGATGATGAGAAAAAATCTGAATTTGTAGCAAAATTACAAGACATCGAATACAAAGATGCACCAGAAGTTAAAGCCGATGAAGTTTATGGTGATAAAGCAAACCAAAGTTTATTAAAAGAATTATTAAAAGACAAAGAAGAAAAATTTAAAATCGAAAAAGAAGAAACACCTCAAAAGTCCATGAGCAAAGAAGAAGAAGGCACACCATCGCCAGTAAAAGATACAGGTGGTCCTGTAAAAGGCAATCCTGATCCTTTAGTCACAGCAGGAAAAAAATAATGGAAATTGTAGATATTTTAAAAAAGCTTCGTGAATATCAAGAACAAGGACACGATGTTTCAGCGGCAATAAAAAGCACAGAGATGACGCAAAATGAAGCACATGGTGGAGAACATACCACATCAGGTCGTAGCATGACCAAAGGCGAAATGAAGAAAAGAGAAAAAATTGTTAAAGGTATGAAAGGCGACAAAGCAGGATTCAAAAAAAGATATGGAAAAGATGCAGAAGCAGTGATGTATGCAACAGCTACAAAACAAGCAATGAAAGACGGAGTAAATGAACATTGCCATAATTTTGCAGACTTTTTAAGAAGAGAAGGATCTTCGATAGAAAAATTAGATACAGACGGAATAAACAAGATGGCTGACAAATACGCACAACACAAAGTTGATGTTTCAAAAGATGAAAGCGTTAACGAAGTTGGTGGTATGAGTGATGTACACATTGGAGCTCAAGAAATAGTAGGTGACTACACTGATGAAGATGGCAACTTAAAAATGCCAAAAGTTCAAGTGATAGCCGACATGGATAAAAAGAAAAGAGCTGAAGACTTTCCTAGAAGCTATGAGTTCGATGTAGCAATGGACATGGTTCGTAATGACTTCGAAGACGGTGGTGCAAGAAAACCAGAAATCGATGCCGAGGCTGAAGTACAAGAAAAGCAAGGTGTTGATCACGACAAAGACGGTGACATAGACTCAAAAGACTATCTAAAATCAAGAGATATTGCCATTAAAAAAGCGATGGGCAAGGACATAAATAAAAAAGACGATATGAAAAAAGAAGACGTTAAAGAAGATATGCACATTATCAGTGATAATCCAAAAGAATTATCAATGTTGATGCAAATCATGAAGTTAGCAGGACTTAAACCTGTAACTCCATCAATGATGAGTCACGGTGATGACAAACATGACGAAACAGAACTTGCAAATTCACCAGCTGGTTATCAAAACGATCAAAAAGTTCAATCAGTAGACGATCTAGTAAACACACACTCCGGTGGTTTGAACAGACAAAAAGTGCAAGTCAAAAAAGGTCACCCAGGTGACAACGAACTAACAGCCGAATCAGATGTAATGAGAAAGCAATACGAAGCTTTCAAAGAAAATTATAAAAAAGCGGCTGAAAGCAAATAAATTTTAAGTTTTTTCCACACAAATTTACGTTAAATAGAACACTATGGCTTATGTAAGTTTAGATTCTAATCAAATCAAACGTGCAAATAAAAAGCACAGATACACAAAAGATCAAGTCTTACAACTTGAGAAATGCATGGATCCAAAGACAGGACCTTTGTACTTTATGGAAAATTTCATGAAGATACAACACCCTACCAAGGGATCAATGAGTTTCAAACCCTACGACTATCAAAAGAGACTTATAGAATCATACAATAGCCATCGATTCAGTATAGCAATGTTACCTAGGCAAACAGGAAAAACTACCTGTGCATCAGGATATCTTATCTGGTATGCAATGTTTCATCCAGACAGTTCAATATTAATAGCGGCCCACAAATATCAAGGAGCCTCTGATATAATGAGTCGTGTCAGATATGCCTATGAACTTTTGCCTTCATGGATAAAGGCAGGAGTAAATTCATACAATAGAAACTCCATCGAATTTGATAACGGATCAAAAATAATGGCGACTACAACAACTGAAAATACTGGAAGAGGTATGTCCTTAACAATGATATACTGCGATGAGTTTGCGTTCGTGCAACCACCAGAAAAAGCCGTAGAGTTCTGGACCTCACTGTCTCCAACATTGTCAACTGGAGGTAAATGCTTGATAACGTCAACGCCAAACTCTGATGAAGATCAGTTTGCGTTGATTTGGAAAGAAGCACAAAAAAGATATGATGATTTTGGTAACGATAACATAGTTGGTACCAACGGCTTCTATGCCATGAAGGCACATTGGAGTGAACACCCAGATAGGGACGAGGCATGGGCAGAACAAGAAAAGTCAAGGATAGGTGAAGAGAGATTTAGAAGAGAGCACGAATGTGAATTTTTAATCTATGATGAAACTTTAATATCAAGTGTAAGACTTGTTGAACTAGAAGGTACAGATCCAATATGGAATCAAGGACAAGTAAGATGGTACTCCAAACCTAAGCCTAAACACACATACATGGTGGCATTAGATCCAAGTCTCGGTACAGGTGGTGATTACGCGGCAATTCAAGTTTTTGAACTACCAACATTCAAGCAAGTTGCAGAATGGCATCATAACACAACTCCTGCAAATCAGCAAATAAGAATACTACAAAGTATAACAAAATATATCAACGATACAATTATTGAACAGGACAGTACTGCAAATCCAAGCATATTCTACAGCATGGAAAATAACACACTTGGAGAAGCCGCACTGATGCGAGTAATGGACATTGGTGAAGAAAATATAATGGGCATGTTCTTAAGTGAACCAATAAGAAAAGGACACAGAAGGAAGTTCAGAAGAGGCTTCAACACAACAGCAAAACATAAAATTGATGCATGTGCAAAATTTAAAGAACTTATTGAAAATAATAAAATGGAACTGAATTCAAAACCGTTGATATCGGAACTTAAAAATTTTGTGGCAACAGGTGTAAGTTATAAGGGCAAACCTGGAGAACATGATGACCTAGTAAGTGCAAGTTTGTTAGCAACAAGAATGATGAAGGTTTTGGCGGATTTTGACCCTAAAATTTTCGAGCAATGGACTAATAGGACTTCAGAATACACCGCTCCGATGCCTATATTTGCCAACCTAGGCACGTAATAAATACAGCATGATTTCACCAAAAACATCACTAGATTTGTTTAACAAGATAAGAAGCAAATTTGGCAATATCACCATAGGGGACGATAAAGGATCAGCGACTGCTGACCCAAGCAAAGCAGTATTTTTTGACTTTGAATTCACGGAAGACGAAGATAAATTTGGAAGAATAAGCATATCACTAGCAGACGGAGATTCCATGAAAGTATTCTACAATAGAGATATGGTTGCCAAAATCGACGAAGATGACAAAAATGAGTGGTATGACTTCGTAAAGGAACTAAAAGACTTCGCTGTTGAACACCAACTGGAGTTTGACATCAGAGATATTACTAAAACAAACCTTGATAAGCAGGATTACAAGAATCTTGCAGACACGGGTCAAACGGTAAATACTGACGAGATGTCGGAAGAACTACAAAGAATTACTAAACTAGCAGGTGTCGAGGTCAAAGAAGGACTTACAGGCACACGTAAAAGTTCATACGAAAATCTAGACAAGACAAGATTAATAATTAGACATGCTGGACCTGTAGATGAAACAGTGCCAGGTGCTAGATCAAGACACATTAACTCCTTATACATAGAAAACGAAGACGGTGAAAGATTCAAATACCCTGTGATACATTTAGCAGGTGCAAGAGCAATGACCAGACACGTGGCAAATGGTGGCAGACCACATGATGACTTTGGTCAACACATTATACAAACTTCAGAAGACATTGCAAAATTAAGTTCATTTTCAAGATACGCCAGCAATAAAGATCAACTAAATGACAATGCAGGTGACATTATCGAACAAACAAAATTATCATTAGAAAATTTAAGAATGTATATTAAAAATATAGGCAAACAGTCACACTACGAAACAGCAGTTAAAGATTACAAGAAAACTGATGCATTGGAAATGGACGATGACACAGCACAATCTTACAGAGACAAACTAACACAAACACACTTCGACGAAAGAATAGAACAAGCATTACCAATCATACACAGAGTAATGCAAGAATTTGACACACCTGAAAAAAGAGCAGAAAGAGAAAAAATGATGAAAGCATTTTTAGCCAAAGGCGGAGAAGTAGAAAAAATTAAGCCAGGAATGACTGCTTTCAAAGGAAAAGAACTTAAACCTCAATTTAGAAAAGACAAAGAGGGAGACATGAAAGAATTCAAAGACAAGGAACCTACTCAAACACCGGTTGATCTAGGTGCAGTGGTTCAAGGCTACCTCGCTGATCCTAAGAACAAATTAGTTTTACGAAAAGACGATGCCGCGGACAACATGTTGAAAGTTACAAAATTCACAAACAAGAATACTATGTTAAGTTCAATATTATCTGACATAGCATCAAGAATGTTAACAAAGAGTGGAGACGAAGACCAGGTTGCCAATTTTGCATCGAGAGTAGCAGATGAGTTAGACGGAGAAGGACAACCTTTCTTCAAACCTACCAAAGATTACATGAAAAATAAAAAAATTGCAATACAACTTGCCAAAAGATATATTGACGATTATAAGAAAATGCAGGCAGATCCAAAATATGCAGATGAAATAAGAATGGAACCAGGTCCAAAGAAAGATAGACAAGGTAAGGCTAAAGAAGAAGGAGAACAGTTCGAAACTTGGGCCGAGAATGTTGAAGCAATGGGCGAAGGAGCAAAAATTAAACCTTACGTATCAATGTATTCAGATCCAGACGACGGCAAAACAATATATGATGTTTTAAACGCTGACGGCGAGTCTGCAATGAAAACAGGTGACTACGACGCCGCAACTAGATTTTTAAAACAAAACTATGACAAACTTAAAATGGGAACACCAGAAAAACAAGAAATATTAAGTAAAAATTACACAGGTTCAGCCATGCTAGGACAACATCCTAAAGAAGGCAACGAGTTTGCCATGGCAGTGCAAAAAGCCAAAGCGGCGGGCATGAAAGCAGGTGACAAGTTCAAAGTCGGCGACAAAGAATACACGCTAAAAGATGCAATTGAACTTGCGGGTTTAAATTTAGAAGAATTTTTCCAAGAAGAAGAAACAGTTAAAGAACAAGTAAACGAAGACAAAAAAGAAGACAGCGGTTTCAACATCGCAGGCGTTGACGAAGAAGTGGACAGAATCGTTAACCTAGCAAATTATTCATAGTACATAATACAAATTAAATAATATCAATGATATCAAAAACGATCATTGGTAACCTAAACAATTTTTTCTTGATCAAAGACAAATACTTTGATACTAAAAACAATACGAAGAGAAAAACAATTAAGTTTCCTGCAAAAAATTTACCAAAAGTAATAATACAACTTGTCAAAAAATTAAAAATAGATCCAAATACAATCAAAACTTTTAAAATAGAAGAAAGTAATGACAAAACCACCCAAAGTCCTCATGCGGATACGCCTTATGGGCAGACCACGATTATTGTTCCTTTGAAATTTTCTGGAAAAGTTTATACAATATCATACAAATCACACTACTATGGAAACAACAAAAAAGGTTACAAGTATCGTCCAAACAAGAAACAGTATTATAAAAATGAATGGCTTAGCAAAGATCACAGCAAAGTTTCAGGTATTACAAAAACAAAATTTCCAAGAAAGTTTTATAAAAAATATTTGTCTGATTATGAAATCGTAAATTTACATGGACTGACTGTAAGCAAAGTTTTCAAATGGAAGGTAGGAAAACCTATTCAACTGTTTAGTAACCAACTCCATTCAGGATCGGCATTTGAAAAATAAATATATGTGTATATTAAGCACTAATGCTTAAAATACATTTAGGCACAAACATAGGCACAAACATAGGAGGCTTACATTATGGCTACATTGGCTGAAATAAGAGCGAAGTTAAAATCTCAAGAAGTGAATCGCTCCACTTCTACTACTGGCGGAGACAACGCCATATTTCCACATTGGAATATTCAGGAAGGACAAGAAGCAGTTTTAAGATTCTTACCCGACAAGGACACTAACAACACTTTTTTCTGGACTGAAAGAAACATGATCAAACTGCCTTTTGCAGGGATCAAAGGACAAACAGATTCAAGACCTGTACAGGTACAAGTACCTTGTATGGAGATGTATGGAAAAACTTGTCCGGTACTGACAGAGGTAAGACCATGGTTCAAAGACAAATCAATGGAAGACATGGGTAGAAAATATTGGAAGAAAAAATCATATATCTTCCAAGGTTTTGTTACGCAAAATCCATTGTCAGAAGACGCAACACCAGAGAATCCAGTAAGAAGATTTATTATTGGTCCTCAAATTTTCAACATCATCAGGGCGGCATTGCTTGATCCAGAAATGGAAGAACTGCCAACTGATTACGTGAAAGGTGTTGACTTCAGAATAACCAAAACATCTAAGGGTGGATACGCAGACTACTCAACATCAAAATGGTCAAGAAGAGAAAGACCACTTGATGAGGCAGAAAGAGCGGCCATAGATAAGAATGGTTTATTCAATTTGTCAGACTTCAGACCAAAGGAACCTACCGAAGCAGAGATAAAAATAATCAAAGAATTATTTGAAAAATCTGTGGACGGCGAAGCGTATGACTTGGAAAAATACGGACAGTATTTTAGACCAGCAGGCGTAAGTGTTCCGCAATCATCAACTCCAAAAGCAAGTGAACCAGCAAAAACTGAAACAGTTACAGAAGCGGTTAAACCTGCAGAAAGTCAACCGGCTCCGGTACAACCAAATACGGATAGTGCCAAAAGAGCGGAAGACATCTTGAAGTTGATTAGATCAAGACAAGCGAAGTAACCAAAATTACCATTGGCTCTAGTTATCATATTGACACTGGAGCCAAACGGTAGTAATATAACATTATGGATATAAAAAGAAAAATTAAAAAAGCAGTTGATTGGATGCTATATCAACAAATTCCAGCATGGATAGTGATAGTTGCAATCATTGTTTGGATAATATTATAGGAAAAAATGACAAAAGTATTTGACGTAACAAAATTTAGAAAAAGTATTACAAAGTCTATTCAAGGTTTAGGTATAGGTTTCAATGATCCAACTGATTGGATCTCTACAGGAAACTATGCACTTAACTATTTGATATCAGGTGACTTTAACAAAGGAATTCCCCTAGGAAAAGTATCTGTGTTGGCTGGTGAATCAGGAGCAGGCAAATCTTATATTGCTTCGGGCAACATTATTAAAAATGCACAGGATCAAGGTATATTTGTAATTTTGATTGATTCTGAAAACGCATTAGACGAAACATGGTTGCAGGCTCTTGGAGTCGACACAGATGAAAAAAAATTATTGAAATTAAGTTTATCTATGATAGATGACGTTGCAAAAACTGTATCAGAGTTTATGAAGTCATACAAAGATGAACATGCAGAAAACAGAGAAGGTGCTCCTAAAGTGCTATTTGTAATAGACAGTTTAGGTATGTTATTGACTCCAACAGATGTTGATCAGTTTGAAAAAGGTGAAATGAAAGGTGACTTGGGTAGAAAGCCTAAGGCATTAACAGCACTTGTAAGAAACTGTGTAAACATGTTTGGAAGTTGGAACGTTGGCCTTGTAGCAACTAACCACACATATGCATCACAAGATATGTTTGATCCAGATGACAAGATATCAGGCGGACAAGGATTCATTTATGCGAGTTCGATTGTAATTGCAATGAAAAAATTAAAACTAAAAGAAGACGAAAAAGGCAACAAAGTTACAGACGTAAGAGGTATAAGAGCGGCATGTAAGGTGATGAAAACAAGATATGCCAAGCCTTTTGAAAGTGTGCAAGTAAAGATTCCTTATGACACTGGAATGGATCCATACTCAGGATTATTGGATCTATTTGAGAAAAAAGGAGTCATAAAGCAACAAGGAAACAGATTGAAGTACGTTGACTCAAAAGGAGTCGAAACCATTGAGTTCCGAAAAAACTGGAGCGGAGATAAATTAACAAAAGTCATGAACGACTTTGCTAACTTAACCGACCAGGAGACAACGGCAGATGGAACAAACGATGGATAGTACTCAAATCGAAGAACTTTGGACGACTGTTAGTCATTATGTTACTGAGAGACAAAAATTAGACTGTGCAGTTGATTTTGTAAAAACTTTAGTTGACCAAGGCGTATCAATCAAAACATTAAAGGCCGCACAAGAGTACGATGACAAACTCACTGAAGCAATCACTATAGTGTTAGAGGACGCTGAGGACGATGAATACGTAGACACTGACAACTATTATGAGGATGAATGAGTTGGTATACAACAATAAGTAGAGACATCAGTAAAATTCCAGATGCGGTATCGCATTACAATCAAGAATATGAACAAGCACGAAAAGAATGTCGAATATTTGGAAATTTAGAAAAAGCAAGTGCAAGTATGCCTGGTATAGTTGAGCATAGATTTCAACAACTTCAAGAAATAGAAGCGATCCTTGAATACCTTAACATAGAAAAAAGAAAATTAAGATCAACACATTTCAAGAAATATTTAGAAAATTACAACAGGGCCTTATCAAGCAGAGATGCTGACAAATATGTAGACGGTGAAGCAGATGTAGTTGACTTTGATAAAATTGTAAACGAATTTGCCCTGCTAAGGAACAGATGGCTAGGTATCACCAAAGGACTTGATCAAAAACAATGGCAACTAACCAATATTGTTAAACTAAGAGTAGCAGGTATGGAAGATGCCAATATCAAATAGAATAATACTGACAGATGTAGATGGAGTGCTTTTACAATGGGAAAAGCATTTTTCTGAATGGATGTCGGCCAGGGGTTTTACATTAAAGCCAGGCGCACACAAAAAATATTCAATGATTGAAAGATATGGCATTTCAAAATTAGTTAAAGAATCCTTAATTCAAGAATTCAACAGGTCAGCATGGATGGGCACACAAGAGCCTATGCCAGATTCACAAACTTGGGTAAAACTGTTACACGCAGAAGGGTGGACGTTTATTCCTATAACATCGCAGACAATGGACATACCTGCTCAGCAACTAAGGAAAAAACGTTTACAAGAATTATTTGGAGGCACAGTCTTCTCAAACTTTTTTATACTAGATACAGGTGATCACAAAGACTCAGCGTTAGCAGAATTTCATGGCACAGGCCTGTATTGGATCGAAGACAAATGGACGAATGCCAAAAAAGGTTTGGACTATGGACTTAAACCATTATTGTATAATCATTCATATAACCAAGGTTTATATGATAAAAAAATTACCCGTGTAAATAATTGGAAGCACATATATGAAATTATCAATAAAAAGCAACGAAAAACTTGAAAAATTTTATCTTAGGAATCTAGATAAAGAAACTGTTGCAATTACACTTGATAAAGAAGCACTAATTCCCTATGGATGGTATGAATTAATTGTGCCATACATCGGTAAAAAAATTGAAATATCAGACATACTGATCAACAACGAAAGCATTAAAGAATTAATTTACACCGGTTACTATACCGATGGCAACGGAGCAATTCATCAACCTGCAACAGCGGTGTGGGATAAGGGAGGATATTTCACTATCTGGATACACACACAAACAGGAATACTTTGGCAAAGATTTTGTGATCAAATACGAAGCGGTGACTTCGGTACTAATCTATTTGACAAATACATGTTGACTGTGGATAGAAACGTCAAAATAAAAAATAATTTTACTTCTACACTACAAAGTTATTTTGCAAATGGATACGGACCTAATTGGTGGCTGAAGAATGATAAACTTACCCCTTACACGATAGTGGACAGTAATGATGTCAAAGCAACAGATACTGAAAAATTATTATCCGAACTTGATAAGTGTCTACCTTACAAACACAAAGACCTTAACGGTGTGACTGGTTGGCATAGAGCAGGATTGAAAGAAGGTTGTGCGGACCTGCCTTTTGTTGAGATAGATCATCTGGGAAGTGAATTTGTGCAAAACTTTGTGAACACACTTGGCTACAAGAGGATCATAGATATTGCAATACAAAAACTTGCACCAAACACTGCCGTTCCAATCCATAGAGATGACCATTATAGGAGAAAAGGATATCCTTACACATCGGGTGCTAAAAAATTTTACTGGAACCTATCAAGTGCAAATAACGTCTTTTTCAAATTAGGCACCGCAGGACTTTTACCATTAGATCAACCATTATTCATAAACACAGTAGAGCACGTACACGCAGTCATAAATCAAAGTGAAGAAGAAAGAACAGTCATTCACATGTATGGAGAACTATAATGGAAGTTCATGGCAGTAAAAAGTTAAAAATTTTAATATGTGGATTGCCAGGATCCGGAAAAACAACACTGGCCAATGTTTTAGTGCCAATGCTAAATGCAGTATGGCTCAATGCTGACGAAGTCAGAAAGAACGCAAATGATTGGGATTTTTCTCCTGAAGGAAGAATCAGACAGGCCAATAGAATGAAATCAATGGCCCAAGAAGCAATAAAGGACAACAGACATGTCATCGCTGACTTTGTGTGTCCAACAGAAACAACCAGAAGAGACTTTGATGCTGACTTCACTATTTGGATGGACACAATAAAAGAAGGAAGGTTTGAGGACACTAATAAAATGTTCGAAACACCAAAAAATTATGACTATCGTGTCAGCCATATGGACGCACAGATGTGGGCGTTTTTGATAAAGGAAAAAATTTATGAACAATTCAAAACCGATCTGGGACAATAAAAAACCAACTGCACAAATGCTAGGTAGGTGGCAACCATGGCATGGGGGCCATCAAAAATTATTTGAAGAAACACTCAAAAGAGCAGAACAAGTTTTAATAATGGTCCGAGATGTTCAGGGCGTTGGTGACAATCCTTTTGATTTTGAAACTGTTAAGACTAACATAGAAAAAGCATTGAATCCAAAGTATAAAGGTAAGTTTAAAGTAATACTAGTACCGAACATAACTAATATATGTTATGGTAGGGGAGTAGGTTACAAAATAGAAGAAATTATTTTAGATGAAGAAACACAAAAAATATCTGCAACAAAAATTAGACAGCAGATGCGTGAGCATGGAGATCTAATATGAAAATTTATGTAGGACATGACAGTAGAGAAGATATTGCTTATCAAGTATGTGAACACTCAATAAAAAGACGTGATCCATCAGCAGAAGTTATTCCATTAAAGCAAAGACAAATGAGAGAACAAGGTCTCTATACCAGACCTGTTGATAAGTTAGCGTCTACAGAATTTACTTTTACAAGATTTTTTATTCCGTACATGAATGACTTCAAAGGTTGGGCAGTGTTTTGTGACTGCGACTTTGTATGGCAGATACCTAGTCATGAATTAGTTAAATTTTGTGATCCTAGTAAGGCAGTTGTTTGCGTCCAGCATGACTACAAACCTAAAGAAGGCACAAAGATGGATGGACAGGTACAAACAGTTTATCCAAGAAAAAATTGGTCAAGCATGGTTTTATGGAACTGTGAACATCCAAAAAACAAAATACTAACGCCTGAACTTTTGAACAAGGAAACTCCGAAATTTCTACATAGATTCTCATGGTTAGATGATAATGAAATTGGTTCTTTACCACATGAATACAATTGGTTGGTCGGTTGGTACAAAGAACCAACAGATGGAAAACCTAAAATACTACATTACACAGAAGGCGGTCCTTGGTTTGATGGTTATAGAGATTGTGAATATGCGGATGTATGGAAGAAAGAACTTATTAATTTATTTTCATCATAATGATCACCGTACTAGATAATTTCAATCCAGAAACTGACTACTTCAAAGATCCATATCCACATGTGGTAATTAAAAATGCACTGCCAAAAGATCTGTATGAGACCTTGGCAAATACTTTTCCAACACAGCAAATGAAAGAAAAATTACCTTTAATCGAAGGACACACTCATAGATATCTAGCAAAAGATGTTTTATATGTAAAAAAGATTCCAGTGTCGAAAGAGTGGGAGACTTTCTTTAGAACACACACCAGTCAAGAATATTATGAAAAGGTATTAGAACTTTTTAAGAATGACATGCCGTATGGAAAAGATGTAATAGAAAAACAAGTAAATGTCAGAGGAGTTGATGAAGTCAACGGAGACATGGTCACAGATACCCAATTTGTTGTGCATAATCCAATAAAAACAGGCACAACCAGAACAACTCATATCGACAACCCACAAGAACTTTACGCAGGATTATTATACTTTAGACAACCTAATGACAAAAGCACAGGAGGTGATTTTGAAATTTTTGACACCCCAGATGTCAAACGTGTCCTTAAACGCAAGGGAAGAGAAGTTACAGAGGACACAAAAAAAACTTTAGTCAGAACAGTAAAGTATGAACCAAATACTTTCGTGATGTTTTTAAACACAGGACAATCTGTCCACGGTGTCACCCCGAGACAGGATGCCGAAGTTGAAAGACTGAGTATCAATATAATAGCAGAAACAAGAAGCAAACAAAATTTGTTATTCAAACTTTTACATGTTGGATAAAATAAAAAGGACTAACGTTTATAGAAGCGAAAATCCTTACATCTACGTAAATCAACCAATAGACACAAAATTATACGATGGACTGTATGAACAATGGGATAGGCCTACACACAAAAGATGGCAAGATTTTTTTGACGTTCATAAAGTAAAAGTTACATTCAACGAAGTTTTAAAACAGCACAAAAACGACACTGATGAAAAGTATGTTGGGTACTGGTTTTTCAAGCAGAGAACAGACAGGAGATCTATAAGTTTGAATTTGGGTCATGCTTCTGTTGAATACAAATCAAATGCGTTGTTGATTGTAAATGCAAAAAAAACATTTGATGTGGTCAACAAAGGCCAGAGAATGCCTGCCATGCTTCACTGTTTTGTAAGATTTAATGAACAACAGCAGGAGAGACTTATAGGACTCCTAGGTCGCTAAGTATTGATACTGCTGTACCATTTCCAAATTCTTCCGGTGTAAATTGCTGATAAGACAAAGAGTTAAGCCAGTCACTTGGTTGCACATAGGTTGGATCTTCGATCCTACTGACGTCTGTGTCACATACAGAACTGGCAAAACTGACGTCATGACATATCACAGGGACACCTTCAGATAAGGATTCTACTGCACTAATTGAACAACTTGTGACACATGCCCAGGCATTTGATAATTGATCTTTGATTGGCACGATTGCCTCGGACGGCCCACTTGTGCCTCGTCCTCTTGGCTTTTCTCTAACTACTATTGGCCTGTCAGTGAATTTTTTAATCCTGTTTATAGTGTTATTCAACCAATCAAGTTCGTTTATGAATCCGTGTATTCCAGCACTGCTTGGACAAACTAAAATGTAATCGCCTTTGGTGCGTTTATCTTTTACATTTATATTAAAATTTTTTAAACGTTTATTATCTAAATTTTTTATGTAAGGCACATGGATGTTATTTTTACATATCCTCCAGTAATGATTATCTGGCTGTAAATTATTATTATCGAATCTGCCAAAATAAGGAGTGTCTGTGAACCACCAAGTTTGTCCGGACTCTTCAATCTGGTGTATCAAATTTGTATTATTATTGACCAATCCCCAAAACATTGATTGTGAATCATCATTTAGGAAATATGTTATGCTGTTGTCTGCTAACTTAACAGGCTCCTTCCATGTTTTTTGCACACCTTTGAAAACTTCCCAGCACTTACTATCAGGTTTATTAGATGGTGCGTAAATTGTTAGCATCAATAAACTCCTTTAGCATGTTGGCCCATTGCACGTGTCCTTCTGTGCTTGGATGGGGATCGTTTGGACTTACAATCAATTTTTTATCTAAAACATATTCATAATGACTAGACTCTGGTTGAAAAAATCTTTTTAAATTGAGAGAGTTGTATATAACTTGAGAATCTTTACTGCCATTAATTAAAGTATTTGGCAGAGCATTGTACATAACATATGGTATATCTCTTCTCATAAAATAATTCTGTAGATCAAAAACATGATCCAAGAAAGAAATGGTGGCATTGTTTTCTATGTCCCACCCTCGCTGACTATCGATAAAAGTTACATTATCAAGTGTCTTCCAAGTTCGCCATGTCAGATCGGTGCCTTCTATTCTACCTGCCTTCCAACCATCATTTGTTACGTAATCGTTTCTATGCTGACTACTCCAACCAATAACAGCAAAAACTTTTTCATTTTTATTTTGTTCGAACCAAACTTTTGTACTAAAACTTATTCTTGAATTTCCTCTACCGCCCATTGCAAGATTTGTCAATTCGGCATCGTAGTTTTTGGCAAGTTCATTAGAGACAAAGGTTTCAACTCCGTCTTTGGGCCTTGGAGTTAAGAAACTACAACCATTGGAAAAAAGTTTGTACATACGATTATTTTATAGTATAATTATAACAAACACAATGATAGTACGGCCAGTTTCTGACATAAGTTATTTTACAAGCGAGTTTGGATTTATTGATCCACCTATATCCTTCAGTTACACCTGGCATCCAAAACAAAAGCAGACTCAATTTAGCACAGCAATCACTTTTGTAGGACAATTTTACGACTGCACAGTGCATAGCACACCACCGTTGTTAATTACCAAAGACAAATTAATGGTCACTGATCATGTTTGGCCTTTACTTTACCAAACAAAATATAAACCTAAGAAAACACACAAACTATGGAGCACCTGGGGTGACAAGATTGACCTAAACCTTCCGGCAGTCCACAAAAATTACAATGCACAAAACACCTACGTATGGATGCCTATAGATCCACAGTCATGTAATAATCCTTGGCATGTTTGGATTGATGTTATATCAAAACTGAGATTGGTGGCAGAAATCAAACAAAAGCACATGTTTGACTACGTGTATGTTTTTCCGTGCATGTCCATATATCTAAAGAAAGTTCTTAAAGAAATTTTCCCCCATCTAAAATATCTGGTGATGGAAAAAAATACAGCGTGGCAGTTCAAACATATCATAGTGCCCAGTATGAGCAATAGGGATGATGGGGTGACCCACCCAAGAATTATTGACTGGCTAAGACATTTTGGACCAGCAAAGGCAACACCGAACAGGAAAATTTTTATCACGAGAACAGATGCCTTGACCCGACAACTTGTCAATCAAGATGAACTTCTTTTGGCCCTAGCAGGTTTCGAACCAGTCGAACTTTCAAGATACACAGTGAAAGAGCAAATGGAAATATTTGATTCAGCGTCTCACGTTGTGGCCACACACGGAGCGGGCCTTACTAATTTACTTTGGTGCCAGCACGGTACTAAAATTATTGAAATAAATCATATAGAACAGATTGAAAAGAAAGTTTATCCAATTTTAAGTTCCAACTGTGGACTCATCCATAAAGTTTTGTATGGTGAAAAAATTAAATTGGCACATAAAAATAAACCAAAAGGCATCAAAAGACTGAATGATATGGCCAACATAAAAATTGATGTGCAGGAAGTTTTAAGGCACGTATGAACATAGCAGGAATACATACCACCAAGCCTAGAACACAACGTTATGTGGATGCTTTTGTATCTGGAACTCCGGGACCAAAAAAAATTTATCATTTCAGAGATCTTAAAACTCTTCCTGAAGAAGATTTGACCATGTATGGAATATTGGCCGGGTCAGGCGAAATTTATAAATGGTGCCAACGGGAAAATAGAAATTTTTACTTTATGGATCATGGCTACTTTACAAATGCACATGATAATCCACATTGGTTAAGAATAACTAAAAATATGCACTGTCAAAATAAAATTACAAAGAGACCTGCAGACAGATATGAGAAATATTTTAAAAAAGAGATTTTGCCATGGCAGAAAACAGGAAAAAAAATTTTAGTTTTACCACCAACCAATGCAATCCAGAACTTTTTTGGTGTGCAAAATTGGTTGGACGACACACTGAAGATACTAAAAAATAACACTGATAGAGAAATTGAAATCAGAGAGAAGCCATATAATCCAACGATCACAACTGACCATGTTGGTGCTACAGTAAAAGTCGATAGACCAACATTGAAGCAAGGATCTATAGATTGGAAACAATATTTTGCCTGTGTTGTGTACAACAGTAACACTACAATGGCTAGTCTACACAACGGTGTGCCAGTGTTCTGTGATGCCATCAATTGTGCCGCCGCACCTATTTCAGAAACAGATTTTTCCAAGATCGAAACGCCTAAATATCAAGACAGAATGGATTTATTTTCTAGTTTATCTTACAATAATTTTAACCTAGACGAAATGCAAAACGGAACTGCGTGGAGAATACTAAATGGCTGATAGACTTAAACCTGAACACGCTGAAATAGTAGATCGAATTCGAGAACTCGAAAGAGAAATTGCTATAAAACAAAATTTTAAAAAATATCACAACTACTATGCACCTGAAGACATTGTAAAAAGTTCAAAAACCGTTTTATCTTTTGGTGTTGGAGGAGATGTATCTTTTGAAAAATTAATGTGTTTGGATAACCCAGATTTAATTGTGAGAATTTTTGATCCAACTCCATGGACAAGGGTACACATAAGAGGTATACTAAACGGCAGTGGTAAAAAATATTTCAAACATTTATATGATGGCCCAAACTTGTGTAAGAAGATCGGTAAAGAGCGCATAATTTATAGTCCTGTAGGTTATAGTCCAAACAACGGAATGCAAAATTTTTACTACGTGGCTGAGAAGGATGTTAATGGAAACGTGCTTAGTGTGAAGAATCAATGGAAAAGTTTTAGTGCTTTTAATCCAGATGGTACAAGACTGTCAACGGAGGTAGAATTCAAGAATATAAAGACAATACTACAGGAGTCGCAGTGGCAGTCTGTTGATATAATAAAAACAGATATAGAAGGATATTGGTATGAATTTGCAAAAGAACTACTAAAAGAAGACATCGACTTTAAATATTGGGTAACTGAAATTGAATTAGGATTAAATGGATCATATGAAAAAAACTTTGAACAAATAAGAGAGATCAGTGATAAATTTAAAGACAAATATCAGATAGTGATAAACAGAAGAAGATTAAAGCCGATGTTAGAATTAGGATTTTTAAAAAAATGATGAATTTAGAAGACAAGAAAAAACAGATTCCCGAGGAGTTCAAAAAAATTGCAGAAGATTTTGCGGAAAATGGTTTTATCACAACATCAACAAACAACTTAATTAATTGGGCCAGGACTGGCTCATTACACTGGATGACTTTTGGACTTGCCTGCTGTGCAGTAGAGATGATGCAGACGTCAATGCCTCGTTATGACCTTGAAAGATTTGGAGCGGCTCCGAGGGCATCACCAAGACAATCAGATGTTATGATTGTGGCCGGAACACTGACAAACAAGATGGCTCCTGCATTAAGAAAAGTTTATGACCAGATGCCTGAACCAAGATATGTTGTATCAATGGGCAGTTGTGCAAACGGTGGAGGCTACTATCACTACTCATATTCTGTCGTAAGAGGTTGCGATAAAATTGTACCAGTGGATATTTACGTGCCTGGTTGTCCACCATCAGCGGAGGCATTATTATATGGGATTCTACAGTTACAGAAAAAAATTAGAAGAGAAGGAGGACCACAGCGTTAATATGAAAGTCCAAATTTTTAGAAGAACAGTCAAAGATAGAAGACGTGGAAACAGTTATGAACTGCTATATCATTTGGCAGAAGGTATCAAAGCGTCTGGCGACGAACCTGTGATTGTCAATGAACATAGATCTGGGCCTACAGTGCCTGGAGAGATGGAACCTACAGAGCCAATGGCGGCTATGTTTGGTTATGGTGGCGACAAACAAATGCATCACACCAAAGGCAGAAGAAGAGAACTTGCGGACAAGTGCCGAGCCAAAAAAATACCGCTTATTACTTTTGACGGTGGCGTATTAAGTAGTTTTGGCAATGTATCAACGTCTCCGGAGCACCATTTCCGTGTTGCACTTTATACACCAATGAATAATGGAAACTTTCTTTCGGACAATTCACCAAGTGATAGATGGGAAATGATGAAAGAAAAGTTTAAGGTGAAACATGAGCCATGGCGTAAAAGCAATCCAGAAGATCCCATACTGTTTGTTCTACAACCAAAAGACAATTGGAGTATGAACGAATTAGATCCATTGGAGTGGTTCAACGATGTTTACAAAAAGTTAAGACCTTTGACCAAGAGAAAATTCATAGTGAGGCCACACCCAAATCATGCTGATGTAATGTTCCAGAGACGAGCAGAATTTCCAGAAGATATTGAACTTGAGATTCCACAAAGACACTTTGTTGGTGATCAGAAAAAGCATTATAGATTTCATTTTCAAGAAGCAATAACTAATTGCCATGCTGTTGTTACTCACAATTCTACTGCCTCAACTGACTCCTGCGTTAGGGGGATTCCAACTTTTTGTACTAGCGATCTTGCAATTTGTTGGCCTGTAGCGAATAAAGATCTCACAAAAATAGAAACACCAGAGATGCCGGATCGCACACAATGGCTCAATGATCTTGGATATAAAATGTGGAGCATTAAGGAAATACGTGATGGCACAGTTTATAAAAGATTCAAACAAAAATTAGGATTATAATGACAACTCTTGCAGTGATAACAACTTTCCCGCCCAATCGATGGCAGGCATACGCTAAAAGAATGTTGGAAAGTCATATCAAATATTGGCCCGACGATGTAAAACTGTATGCCTATCATGAAGGTGAAAAACCTAACCTGACACACGACAAAATAGAATACGTAAACATTGAAGAGGAAAATCCTGAACTCGTAAAATTTAAGCAGAGACATAAAAATGACCCTGTAGCGAATGGAGAAGTTACTGAGATTCCAGGTGGTGTAAGACGAGATCCTAAAGCAGGAAAAAATGACAGAGGCAAAGGCAGTTATCTTTGGGACGCTGTAAGATTTAGTCATAAGACTTTTGCGGTGGACCATGCTTTAAAAACTATCAACGTAGACTATGTGTTATGGTTAGATGCTGACACTTATACTTTTAGGCCAATTACAAAAGAATTTGTTACAGGACTTTTACCGCAAAATAAACTTGTAAATTTTTTAGGCAGAGGCGAAAAGTATCCTGAATGCGGGTGGGTGTGCTACAACAGGCGACATCCTAAAATAAAAGAATTTATGAAATCCTGGACCGATCTTTATGTCAAAAATACAATCTTCGAAGAATTAGAATGGCACGACAGTTATCTATTTTGGCAAATGATTAAAAGGATAGCACCTAATGACGGCGAAGACATTGGTAAAGGTGCGGGTGCAAAAGGACATCATATTTTTATCAACAGTGTATTAGGAGAATATATCGACCACATGAAAGGCAAGAGAAAAATTAAAGGCAAAAGTTCAGCAAGTGATCTAAGGATCAAACACAATCAAGACTATTGGAAAAACGTTGAGAACTACGATCCTTTTAGCGGTGTCAAGTTTGATCCTAAACAAGCAGAAGATATTATAAGCAAGGTAGCAAAAGGAAAACAAGGCAACTAATGAAAATAAGTGTATTTCCTGCCTACGGCAGTTTAAACAGCAAACCAATTTTTGACGCATTCATCAAAAATTTGCAAGACAAAAAAGAAAATTTTCAACTCAATAAATGGGACCTCGATACCGACGTGGCAGTAATTTGGTCAGTGTTATGGCAAGGCAGGATGAGGAATAATTTAAGGATATGGAAAGAATTTACTAGCATGAACAAGCCGGTTGTTGTCCTTGAAGTGGGCGGTATTAAACGAAACACTACTTGGAAAATGGGCATCAACGGTATCAATAGAGATGCCGACTTCGCCAATCAAATATTTACAAATGACCGATGGAAAAAATTTAACATTGAACTGAAACCATGGAAGAAATCAGGAAAAAATATCATAGTCTGTGGACAACATGATAGTAGTGAACAGTGGAAGAACTTACCTCAGATGAACACGTGGTTGCTGGATCAAGTGTCGCAAATTAAAAAAATTACAGATAAAAAAATAATTATTCGTCCACACCCAAGAAATCCAATCAGTATCAAAATGGCCGGGGTGGAAACACAGATACCTAAAAGAGACATCAACACTTATGATGATACGGACTTCACAAAACAACTAAATGATGCCTACGCTGTTGTGAATCACAGTAGCAATCCGGCAATGCAGGCAGTATTCAATGGAGTGCCTGTCTTTACAAGTGAGTCCAGTTTGTCCTATGAGGTCGCCAATAAAGATTATAAAAAATTAGATAACCCTGAAACACCTGACAGAGAGGAATGGGCACATCAACTGTGTCATACCGAATGGTGGATTGATGAAATAAAAGAAGGAACTCCGTGGAAAAGAATAAGAAATAGATTACAGGAAAATTATATAAAATGAGGGCACAAGAAATACCATTTGAAAAATACGTGGGTGAAGAAGTAGTCACCAACACCATTATCACAAAAGGAAAAAAAACTTTTGAGAAAAAATTTTATGAAGACAATGTTAAAAATGTTGCCCGAGGTAATGCATACATAATTGGAAACGGGCCATCACGTAAAGGTTTTGATCTAAACAAACTTAAGGCAAGTGGACAAACTTATGGATGCAATGCATTGTACAGAGACTTTATTCCTGATTTTATCTTCAGTGTAGACAGCAAAATTACAAGCACAATGGTCAAAGATAAAGTTTATGAAAAGTGTTGGCACTATGCTCCTTCTCTTGAAGTAAACAGGTACCCTCCACACTTACAACTTATTCCAAATAATCCGGGATGGATATCAGGAAGCGCCGCATTTTGGACAGCAACCGTGCATGGACATAAAAATATATTTCTAATAGGATTTGACTTCAGAGAATATGGCAAAGGTAAGTTGAATAACATCTATCAAGATTCCAAGCATTATGGACCCCGAGATGGAGAAGATATATTTCAAGGATGGCTAGATCAATGGAGAGATTTACAAAGAATGCGTCCTTACTGCACTTTTAATTTGGTGCATGATAATCCGCCCGACTTCTTATTAGTTAGTAATCCAAGTAAAAACATAGGCAAATGGAATCATCTTACCTATGAACAATTTAACGATACAATTTTAAACCAAGTCTCTTAAATTTAGTTTTGAATCCGTAAAAATTATCGTTGTGGTTAGAGTATGGGTCTTCCATTACTTGCATCTGATATAGGTGCACCATCTCATGTGCTAAGGTTTCAATGAAATCTTTCCATTTAGGATATTTGCTATGTAATTCTATTGTGTATTCAATATCTGCTTTCTTGTACGGTATGACTCTTTGATCATATGTACCTGCCCTGCATTTTCTATTGTCCCAATTTGCAATGCATCTTCCCCAGTCGTGTGCTAACCTTTTGACACACATAACAGGTTCAACTAATCTACCATTAAAAAGACCCCTGTTAAGGGTTCTAAACCAACTCTGTGCTACTGGTAAAGTTGGTCTGTAAGCCTTTATATGTTCTCTTTTTTTCAGAGCATTTTTTACCCTGAATCTGAATACTTTTTTTGTGTTTTTACATTTTTTCTTCATAATGGTTGACAGTTTTACCAAGTGTGTTATACTAGTAATTATCAAAATAACGGAGTTTAATATATTACACTAATATTAAAAACATGCATAAAAAAGAGCCACAAACAATAAATGATCTAATCAAAATATTAGCATATAACGACTGGGCATGGGAAGAAGGAATACAAATGACACATAAAAGAGACAGGCCCACAGTAGTGTCATTGGCAGAAGCACAATATCCGTGGACAGAAAAACAGGCAAAACTTGCCTTGATAATTTGCAAAAGATACGCTACTAAATTAGAAAGTGTGGGGCACACTGTAAGGGACTTACTCGGTCAGCCTAAGTATGAATATCCTTTTAGAATAATTAACTCTCAAAAAATAATTGAAACTACACAAGACGCGGAAGGCGTAGAAAAAATTGAACTAAAATTTCCTTATGATAAAAAATTAGTAAATTTGATTAGATGTGTCAAAGAAAAAAGATGCCTGCCTGCCGGTTATTTCTTGTTTGATGGTGAAACAAAAACTTGGACAATAATAAAAACCGATGTGACAACTTTTTATACAACACTGATTGCTATGAGATATAATTTTACGTTTGTGGATGACAAACTCCTAAATGAGTTCGAACAAATACAAAAAGAAAAATGCCTTTTTAAAAAACCTGAAGCAAAAATATACAACGATAGTCTTAAACTTTTTAACGTCAGCCAGTCATTAGGAGATTATTGGAATAAAAATATACAACAAAAAAAACTGTTACTACAAATTGATAGTTTAAAAGAATTTAATATTCCGCAAAAACATTTGAAAGCAAAAGCATATTCAATTCTTGGAAAAAAAATTGCACACAATAGTAACAGACATTTATGGATCAACAAAAATGATTATAGTAAAGATCATGTAATACTTGGTCTCAAGGAACTAGAATGCTTTCCAATTATCATGCCTGTATCGGGCGAAGTAATCGATACCAAGAAAGATATAGAAGAGTTGGCAGACTGGATTAAATGTTTTGCTAGACACGGTATTGATGATTTGAAAAACATTAGTTGGGGTTTTGAACTACGTGAACCTAAAATGCTCAAGGACAAAACTGATGAAGAAAAATCAGGTTGGGGAGCAATAAGTGAAAATTTGGATCAACAAACCTTTGATGTAGCATATGACATATACCAATCAAGTAGGTCCCTTAAAAACTTGAATGGGGACACTAAAGTTTTTTTTATAAGAAATAAAATACCAAGATCACTTATGCGGAGTAATGTAGAATTTAAATGTTCACTTACCGCTTTAGGAGGAGGTTATTACGCTCCAGGAGGCGAAAACATCAAAAGACTTCTTGATAATCTACCAAAAAGGTTGTATTATAGTGACTATAAGCCGACAAGTTATGAGTGGCGTAGTCGGACTATAGAACAACTATGAGTTCATGCAAATTAGTAATTAAAGACGAAGTAAACGTAAAATTTGAAAATTTATCTCTGGAGTGGAGAAAAAGACTATCAAACAAGTTCAAGTATGAAGTTCCATATGCACGTCATCTGCCAGCAGTAAAACTAGGTAGGTGGGATGGCAGAATCGCCTTTTTTGGTTTGGGAGGTACAACATATCTAAACTTAGTTGATCAGATATTACCGATACTAGAAGACGGAGGAGTATATGTTGATTTTGAAGATCAAAGAAAACAACATAACTTTCAGTTCAAGGCCATTGATAAAAATTTCCTTAGCCACATCAATTGGCCAAACACACATCCTTGTGCAGGACAACCGATAACATTAAGAGATTATCAAGTGGAAACAATAAACAAATTTATTGAAAATCCACAATGCATACAAGAGATCGCCACTGGCGCAGGTAAGACCATTATCACTGCGGCACTGTGCCAGTTGGTCGAACCATATGGTCGAACACTAACGATCGTGCCAAACAAAAGTCTTGTCACACAGACTGAAGAAGATTTCTTGGCTTGTAATTTAGATACAGGAGTATACTATGGTGACAGGAAAGAAATAGGTAGATACAATACAATTGCCACATGGCAATCGCTAAATGTTTTAGAAAAGAAAAGTAAAGACGAACATTCGACCGAATTCAAAGAGGCGATGCAAGGCATCAACACAGTGATTATAGATGAAGTACACATGGCGAAAGCAGATGTATTGAAAAGATTGCTGACAGGTCCCTTTGCCCACTGTGGTATAAGATGGGGATTGACCGGCACGGTACCAAAAGCAGACTATGAATTTATGGGAATCAAATGTTCTATCGGCGATGTTATAAACAAAATACCAGCAAAAGAATTACAGGAAAAAGGTGTGTTGGCGCAGTGTAATGTTAACATCATACAAACAGTAGAAACAAAAATGTTTTCTAATTATCAAGAAGAACTAAAATGGCTAACAACCGATGACAGAAGAATATCTTTCTTGGCGCAGACGATAAAGTCTATAAGTTCAACAGGAAACACGTTGATACTTGTTGACAGAATAACCGCAGGAGAAATGCTTGAAAAGAAACTGCCTGGATCAGTTTTTATTTCAGGATCAACCAAAAATCCAGACAGAAAGGAACACTACGATGAAGTATCTACAGCAAAAAATAAAATTATTATTGCCACATATGGAGTGGCCAGTGTTGGCATTAATATTCCTCGTATTTTTAATCTTGTTCTCATAGAACCTGGAAAGTCATTTGTTAGGGTGATACAGTCTATAGGAAGAGGCATAAGAAAAGCAGAGGACAAGGATCATGTAGAAATATGGGATCTCACAAGTTCTTGTAAATTTGCAAAAAGGCATCTCACTCAAAGAAAAAAATTTTACAAAGAGGCAAATTATCCGTATAATATAGAGAAAATAAATTATGAAAATTCTTACACTTGATAACCAAACATACAAACTAGAAAAAATACCGGAGTATGTAGATGAAAAATTACGTTTCGCTGTGTTAGACAACTCGGATCCTAGCAATCCAGACTACTTTTACATTCCGCTTATATTTTTGGAATCTTTCAATTCACCAGCGGCAGTGTTGCAGATAGGTAAACATAAAATTGCGATGCCTTTAGACTGGAAAATGGTTATAGGAGAGGCCGAGCAAGGTGAACTTCACGTGATGCCTATCACTAGTTTGAATGACAGAGGATTTGACGCTTTTCTTTTCAACCCACTGACAGGCGGCATGCCTGAGTTTGCTCCAATAGATATTGTTGACATATACACCGAGGTAAAATGGTACTTTCCTAAAGTCAAGTCTGGACAACTTATTGCGGTACCCCTTGAAGATGGAAAAAATCCTCCGTGTGCTTATTTTGTAAAAGATATATCACGTCAATGCGAGTTGTTAGATTATGGTCAATGTTTCTAGGAAAATAAACAGCCGAAGCGTAACAATTGATGCTCCTGTCATGATGGTGCAACAAGGGGACGGCATAGATGAACCTGTTTGGATGGAGAGAAACTTTTTTCCAAACTTGCTCGATCTAATAAAAGAGTATAATATTAGTTTAAAAGGAATAGAGATTAAACAAGGCAAAATAAAAATAAGTTTTAAGGACTACAAACACGCAACAAAATTTAGATTAGTATATGAAAGCAAAAACAACGAATAGAAAATTTTTTGAATTACGCAGTGGACTAAAGGCAGTAGACTTTAGAAACAAGGACTACTGGGACAGAATAGATGACCATGAGAAGTCATTGTATTCTCCATATATGATCATGAGATATGCATCAAGTGTGTCAGGAGAAAAATTTTATCAGGAACACTACGTTGAAATGATAAACGAGTGTGTCAATAAACATCTGTTCACGCTTTCTAGCAAACACAAAAAACTTTGTTGGATACTAACTGCAATGTGTGGTGGACTGAAGCAACAGTTTCATCCATGGATCAAGCCAATGAAGAGAGTGCCAAACAAGTCTTTGAAACAGTTACAAAAAATTTATCCAAGTGCTAAAGAAACTGACTTGGAGACATTGGACAAAGTAATCACAGACAGAGAACTAGAAGAATTATTGGAAGCACATGGAATCACAGAATAATTTTACTTGTCCATATTGCAATAAAACATTCACAAGAGAAAGAACTTTACAAGTTCATATGTGTGAACCTAAACGGAGGCACCTGCAAAAATCTGAAAAATGGGTGCAAAATGGTTTCATAGTTTTTCAACGTTTTTATGAAATACATCAAAAAAATGCAAAGAAAAAAACATATGAAGATTTTTGTAAGTCTGCATACTACAATGCGTTTGTGAAATTTGGTCGTTACATGATGCATACCAACCCATTGTATCCAGAAAAATATATAGACTACATAATATTATCAAGAGTAAAATTGGATCATTGGAGTAGAGATGATCTGTATGAACAGTATCTAAAAGATACACTAAAAACTGAACCTGTGGAGGCCGCTCTACGAAGATCGATCGCATCAATGATGGATTGGGCACAGGAGCAAAATGTACAATGGTCAGATTACTTTCGATTGGTCAACACTAGCCGTGCTGTTCAACACATACAAACTGGACATTTGAGTCCATGGCTTATACTAGGTTGTGAAGCAGGCAAAAAAATGTTACAATCTTTTACGGACGAACAATTGCAAATGATACAAACTTATATAGATCCAGAATTTTGGCGTAACAAATTTAAGAATTATCCTGCCGACTATTTGTTTGTTCAAGAGACCGCAAAGGAGGCTCACATTGAGTAAAATAGATCTAGTTATCGACGATCACCTAGATATGGAAATTGGAGACAGTGTTGTGGTTATAAAAGAAGACGGCACCATAGGTAAAGTAATATTGCCGGAGATGAGTCCAGATCAACAACAAACTAAAGGATATAAAAAAATGTTGGAGGTACTTGATTTATTGAAGCCAGGAACTAAAGCAGATTTTATTAAACACAATAGGAAAAAATTACACTAATGCCTGACGTAGATATAGATTTTTATGATAGAGAAAAAGCACTGAAGTTGTTTAGAAATACTCCTGCTTCAATAATAAAAGAAGACATGATAGAAAAACATAAAACTGGTGTATACTTCCACAAGATTCCAACTGATCCTATAACAGGTTACTCAAGTCTTGATTATAAAAAAGCAGAAGATAGAGGATATTTCAAAATAGATTGTTTGAACGTCAATATCTATAAAGCAGTTGAATCGGAAGAAGAACTAGTAAAATTGATGATCGAAGAGCCAGATTGGTCAATGTTAACAAATAAAAAAATTGTAGATGAACTGTTTCACCTTAATGGACATTTTGACATAGTGGCAAAACTACAACCAAAAACTATTGAACAACTTGCGGCTGTGTTAGCGATTATAAGACCCGCCAAGAGGCATCTAGTGAACAAGTATTGGACTGACATAGTTAAAGAAGTTTGGGTAAAACCAAAGGACGGAAGTTATTTTTTCAAGAAGTCACACGCAGTGGCATACGCACAGGCCATAGTTGTACAGATGAATTTAATACGAAAAGGTAAATATGCTTTTAGTGTACAACCGGAAAAAAAGACTCACTAAAAAACAAAAACTCCAAACAGTAGAACTACCATCAGATTATAATCTCGGCGTCGAACTTGTACGGCAACTTGAAGTGGTTAAAAAAACTAAAAAGCCTATAAGATGCAAAGTTGATAATGGATGGAACTCAGAAGATTGGTTGGTCCATTGTTTTCCCGAATGGCAACAAATATGGACCAAAAAAAATGTCGAAATTAAATGGCACGGTGGTTACCGTGCTTTTTTTTTGCGTTATATTAAATAGGTCTTCTCACCAATTGAATAGTTCTTCGTTTGATTCTCTTCTTCGCTATATCTGATAATCTTACACAAGGCCCATGCACAATCTTAAGATCTTTGGTCGCTAAAGATACTAAAGTTGACCGGAAGTAAGTCCAGTCGCCTTTTAAAAATACATTAATTGGTATTTTTCTATTTGACTCCCACCACCAAGTTTCACCAAGTTTAAGGTATTTCATCTTGTCCTCAGGTAACATTATTCTTCCATAATCATAGAAACTGGTAACCTGATTATCTTGGTTCGAAATAATACCAATATACTCAAGTTCTCCCTTGCGTATCAATGATAAGAAGGGAAATTTCTTCCCTAATGTTTCAAAAACTTCATTCATGCTATTCAATAAATACTGTTAAATATGCTATATGCAAACAGTATCAAGGTATTTACTTACAAATTTGGTAATAGCCTACATAAATGGTTATCACGGAAGGAATTCTAAGGTGTACGACAGACGTTTACAGTTATTCAAAGGCGCATCTAACCCTATAACCTTCACTTTTAAAAATGAAGATCAAAAGGCACAGGACATTACGAGCAAATCCTTTGAATTTTCACTTATCGACACTGATAGCAAAAAAGCAGTTCTTACACGTAATTTGACTATAAATGATGATGGTTCAACTTTTTCAACAAAAGGAACTGCCTCAGTCACGATAACAGATGGAGATCTACTTTCACTGGATTCTAAGTTTTACAACTATGCTGTGAGAGAAATTATTTCGGACGGTTCTACAACTTATTTTCAAGTGACTTACGCGGATACTGGTTACAACTGTGCGGGATCTGTTGAACTTATCGATGGCGCTTTTCCGGCCTTCGCACCAAGTCAAACTGTTGAATCATTTACCGGTAGAACAAGTAATAATCCGTTCCCATTACGATTTACATCTTCTGCAACAATATCTGCTCATCCAGGCCAGAATAATAATGACGCATTACACACTATTGCAGTTTACACACAAGGATTTTCAGGCACCTTAAAAGTTCTAGGCACAATGGCCACAAGTCCGGCGGAAGAGGACTATTTTGTGATCACAACAATTACCGACTTACCATCATCTGGAGTAAAATACTACAATTTCAACGGCGTTTTCCAATTTGTTAAGTTTAGTTGGGACAATGCATCTGGTAATTCTGGCACCATTGACAAAATACTTTATAGACAGTAAAATATAAGGATGAACCTGATCCAGTCGACTATCCTGACTTCGTTGCCTGCTGGGCGTAAGAAAACTCCTAGTGGATGGATAGCATTCAACGCCCCGTGTTGTATTCACAACGGGGAGACACAAGATAAGAAAAAACGTGGCGGAATAATGACAAGTGCTGACGGCACAGTGTCATATCATTGTTTCAACTGTGGCTTCAAAGCAAGTTATGTAATTGGTCGAAGACTAACACAAAAAATGCGTATGTTTATGACTTACATTGGCGTGCCCGATGACACTATACGTAAACTAGCAATCGAGGCGATGAGACATCAGGAAGGTGATGCCAAGTATGAAAGGAAAAAATTTGTTACGTTCAAGAAAAAGGACTTGCCCAAAGATACAAAAAAACTAGAACACTGGCTTGAAGATTACAGGAATCTTTCGGGATCAGAACAAAAAAATATTAATGATCTTTTAAACTATCTGCAAAGCAGAGGCATAGGCCCAGACTGGTATGACTTTATGTATTCGCCAAACAACTATTTTGATGTCAACAAAAGACTCTTGATCCCTTTTTACTGGAGAGGAGATGTGGTTGGATACACTGGCAGATTATTTCAACCAATAGAAAAAGTAAAATATTTCACTGATGTGCAACCGGGATATGTTTTTAACATGGACGCACAGGATTGGTCAAGAAAATTTGTTATTGTGACTGAAGGACCCTTTGATGCCATTACCATTTCCGGTGTCAGCATATTGGGATCAGAGGTAAATGATATACAACGTGATCTTATTAATGGCCTAAGTAGACAAGTCATTGTTGTGCCGGACAGAGACGCCCCGGGACAAAAATTAATAAATCAAGCGATTGAATTTGGCTGGAGTGTTGCGTTTCCAGAGTGGGAGGACAGTGTGAAAGACACAGCAGATGCAGTTTCAAAATATGGTCGACTGTTTGTTATACAATCAATATTGAAATCAACAGAGTCAAACAAATTAAAGATTGATCTGAAAAGGAAGATGTATGGTTAGTTTTCATATAGAACCAACTAGTAAATGCACATTAGAATGTCCACTTTGCGACAGGACATGGTTCTATGAAACTTTTAAGAAAAGGAATTTACATGAAATTAACGTGGACCATGTAGTAGACTTTATCGGAGTTGACAAACAAGTTCTTCTTAGTGGCAACAATGGGGACCCAATATATCATTCTAAATTTTTAGAACTTTGTAAAAAATTAAAAGACAACAACTGTAAAATAAACATTGTCACAAACGGATCCGCCAAAACAAAAAATTGGTGGCAAAAACTAAACAATATTTTAGATCAAAATGATCAAATAACTTTTTCAATAGATGGATTAGAAGACACAAATCACCTATATAGAAAAAATGCCAAATGGGAATCCATCATGATGGCTGTGAATACTTTACAAAAAAGAAGATGTAGGATGGTGTGGAAATACATCATATTCAAACACAACCAACATCAAATCTTAGAAGCAAACGAACTTTGTAAAAAGTTAGGTTTTGACTTTTTTAGACTTGAAAAAAGTAACAGATGGTTAGGAAAAAAAGATCTTATGCCAGACAGAGAATATATTGACAATTACTATCAACATCAAGAAAAGGTAATGATAGATCCAAAATATAAAGCCACCATGCAACCTATGTGTTTGAAAAACGATAAACCTGAAAATGAATTATATATAGATTCAGAAGGTAATTTTTATCCTTGCTGTTACATGGGCACTCATAGATACAAATTTAAACATATTTTTTCACCAAAAAATTCTTCTTACAACATAAAGTCAGATACGTTAGATAAAATTTTAGATAACCAAAATGTCAAAAAGTTTTTCGAATCAACAAAAGACTTTGATTCTGCACATGAATGTTGTAAAATATACTGCGGAGGAAAAAAATGACCGATAAAGATGTACAGGAAATAAAGAAAAAACTAAACACAATAACCAAACAGATAGATGACCTCGACTCAAGATTATCTGAGCACATCACTTTTGTTGAAAAGGTTTATATGCCTCTACAAAAGTCAATTGATAAGTTTAAAAGGATCTTCAAATAATGGCCGAATACACATTTGACGTACAGAAACTTTATTTAGAAATGCTACTGGCAGATGCTGAATCTTATGCAAGAGCACAGAATATATTTGATCCAAAATCTTTTGATAGGAAGTTGCAACCTATCGCAAGTTTTATAAAAGATTATTCAGAAGAATACAAAGTGTTGCCTGAAGTAGAACAGGTAAACGCAAAGTTTGATACAAAATTAAAAACAGCAAAAGATCTAGATCCAAGTCACTTTGCTTGGTTGCTAGATGAGTTTGAAACATTTTCCCGACACAAGGCACTTGAACGTGCAATACTTGAATCAGCAGACTTGCTTGAAAAGGGCGACTATGCTCCTGTTGAAGACAAGGTAAAAGATGCAGTCAACATAGGATTGACTCGTGATATGGGTACAGACTACTTTGAAGATCCAAAAGGTAGATTGGAGAACTTAAAAAACTCCAATGGTCAGATCAGCACAGGTTGGGCCAATTTAGACAAGAAACTGTTCGGTGGATTCAACCGAGGTGAACTAAACATTTTTGCAGGCGGATCAGGTGCAGGTAAAAGTTTGTTCTTACAGAATCTTGCTATAAATTGGGCCACCGCTGGTTTGAATACTTGTTATGTTAGTTTTGAATTGAGTGAACAACTTGTAGCGATGAGGATGGATGCCATGATAACAGGTATTCCAACTAGGAAAGTATTTCCGGAGATCGAAAATGTAGAAATGAAAGTTAAGATGCTGGCAAAAAAATCAGGAAACTTACAGATAAAATATTTGCCGAGTGGTAGCACAGTGCTTGACATCAAGTCTTATGTTAAAGAGTTAGAATTAAAAACTAAGAAGAAAATTGACTGCATATTGGTTGACTACTTAGATTTGATGATGCCAAAAAGCAAAAGAATATCCCCTGCGGATTTGTTTATAAAAGACAAGTATGTGTCAGAAGAACTTAGAAACTTGGCCACTGAAAAGAACTTGTTGATGTGTACAGCATCGCAGTTGAATCGAGCCAGTGTTGAGGAGATTGAGTTTGATCATTCGCATATAGCAGGTGGTTTATCCAAAGTACAAACAGCAGATAACGTGTTTGGTATATTCACAAGCAGAGCAATGAAAGAACGTGGAAGATATCAAATACAGTTTATGAAAACAAGATCGTCCAGCGGTGTAGGACAAAAGATAGACTTGGAATTTGACATTGACACACTAAGAATAAGGGATTTGGCAGAGGACCAAGAATATCAACAATTTAAGAAACAGTCATCTACAATTTATGATTCTTTAAAACAAAAAAGCAAAGTATCAACAAACAAACCTAAAGATATAGATCCTACCAAGGGTGATACAGTTGGCAAAGTGAAAGCGACAGTGGAAGGTGGAAAACTGAGACAACTATTAAATGAACTACACTCAGATGAAGAGCAATAATGATATTGAATATATCTACGAAAAATTAAGTAAAACTTATCCACAGTATTCTAATCGTAAACCCAAAGCAAAAATTTATTCAAAAGCATACACTAGTTTAATTGGTGTGATGCTATCGGCCCAGAGCCAAGACAAAAGAACTGCAATGGCTTGTAGACAGTTATTCGCTTTAGCAGATAATCCTGAGGATATGCTAAAATTATCAAGAGAAGAAATAATTGAAGCAATAAGACCGGCAGGACTCCACAACGCAAAATCTAAAAATATCCTTGGCACAAGCAAAATGCTATTGGATAAGTTTAATGGCCGTGTGCCACAAACACAAAAAGAACTGATGACCTTGCCTGGCGTTGGACGAAAGAGTTCTGATATTATTATGAGATTTGTTTGGGGACAACCTCACATAGCAGTGGACACACATGTTTTTAGATTGCTATGGAGACTAGGTTGGGCAGATAATTTAAATGAAGCAAAGGCCAGTATAACTGTGAACGGCTCTACACCAGACAAATACAAGTACGGTGCTCACATGTGGTTGATTACCCATGCAAAGTTAGTGTGCAGATCAAGTTCTCCAGGCTGTGATGATTGTGTGATCAAACCAGCGCTATAATTTTTAAGTTTGATAATTAATATTGCTCAAGGCAATAACAGGCAAACATAGGCATGAAAAAAGACAAAGAACTAAACGATATAACTAGGCTGTACGATAGATTTATTAGGCAATGCCCAGGCACAGAAGAATACACGCAAAGGCTCGCTGATGAAACTCGAATCATCCTTAAACTACGTTTCGTAGACTACTTCATCCAAATATGTGACATACTAGCAATAACCAGAGACATCACCCATATGACTCGTGGTAGTGCTGGTTCGTCTTTAGTCTGTTACCTACTTGGCATAACAGATGTGGATCCTGTGAAGTGGGGCATACCTATTGCACGATTCTTAAATCCTACCAGAGATGACCTACCTGATGTTGATATTGATTTTCCCCATCATCGTCAGGAAGAAGTCATGAATAGAATATTCAAACAGTGGCCCGGACGCTCGGCTCGTATATCAAACTACGTGCTATTCAAAGATAAGTCGGCCAAGCGTGAAGCGGCCAAACGTTTGGGTGCAAAAGGTAGACTCCCTCGCAGGTTCACATATGAATCGGTTGGTGTTGATCCTGTAGAAGCCAAAAGGATCGAACGAAAACTGATGGGAAAAAAGAGATGTATATCAAAACATTGCGGAGGAATATTAATGTTTACAAGACAGTTACCACAAAGTTTGTTCACGGCAGAGAACCAAATACTACTGGACAAAAATGAAGTTGAAGATTTAGAACACCTAAAAGTTGACATACTGGCCAACAGAGGACTCAGTCAGTTGCTTGAAGTTGATCCAACGACCAAGCTGACAGAATATCCATTGGAGGACAAAGAAACATCTGATTTATTGTGCAGAGGAGATGTGCTGGGAGTGACCCAAGCCGAGTCACCTGCCATGAGAAGATTGTTCAGAGCAATACAACCAAAGTCAATGAAAGACTGTGTTTTTGCAACTGCGTTGATAAGGCCCGTGGCTGTTTCTGGAAGGAAAAAAGCAACAATGTTCCAAGATTGGACGCAAGAAAAAATGGAGGACACCATTGTATATGAAGACGATGCCATTGATAGAATATCAGAAGTTTTAAAAATTGACAAGTATGAAGCAGATATGTATCGTAGAGCTTTTGCCAAAAAGAACGAAGAAAAAATTTTAGAGTTTACTACAAGATTAGGCAATCATCCAAAAAAAGATTCAATAATACAGATGCTACAAAGTTTGTCTGGATTTGGTTTGTGCAGAGCTCATGCCGTAAACTTGGGCAGGCTAATCTGGGCTTTGGCCTATCAGAAAGCACACAATCCTAAAAAGTTTTGGGAGGCCTGTTTGAAACACTGCCATGGTTCCTACAGACGTTGGGTGTACAGAACAGAAGCAAAACGTGTGGGTATCCACGTGGTCACACCATCAAAATCAGACAGTTGGGACACTCCACAGTTTCAATACAGAAAGTATGGTTGGTGGTCAACAAAAGATTTTATGCCCGGCATGTATGTCAAAGAACTTTACTTGGACAAAATTGAATTTGCAGGCATGGTTGCAAATGGTAGAGTGTTCCGTGGTGACAAAGGAAGATACGTGACATTTTTGACTCTTGGAGTTGGCAACGGCCAATACATAGACATCACAATAAACAAACCTTTTTCGTATCATGACCATGATGTAATTTGGGGGCAAGGCACAGTTAGGTATTCGAACAATTCAGAATTTTTGCAGTGCTATGATGTCAAAGGATTTACGCTAGAAAAATACAATCGATTACACTAATCAATTAAATATTAGTATCAGCGCCAGCAATGACGCCGGATAATTTGGACGCTTGAGCTCTGCTCTTTACTGTTTACCAGAACGCCCTTCCGTATGATACACTCGTATCTAGACTTACAAAAACAAAAATGTTATAATTTTAAAAAGAGGAGAAATATGAAAAAACTAATAACACTTTTAACATTTATTTTTTTGTCTACCAATGCTTTTGCCGGACAGAAGATAATAGTTCTAAACACAGCGAGTAATAACGGAACCATGTTTTCGCAGGCTACCGCTTATGCAGAAGACTTCAAGGCATTAGGATATGAAGTTGACTTTGTGTCTCCTGGAAATGCTTGTAAGGCTTGGGCATATCTACAGAAAGTTCCAGGCGAACAACCTGTGTTCATCAACATAGATGCTTATGGACAGGCAAGTCCAGCGGCAGGCTTGTTAAAAAATTGTGGTCCAATCACAGCCAGCACAAAAGATCTTGTTGCGGCTTACCTGGATCATTTTCATGTTTGCACAGTGTCAGGATCGCAAGATGCGTTGTTCCAAAAGGGCAACAGCTTGAAGATAGGTACAAACAAACCTGGAGGATTTTGGCAACCAATGGTCGACAAGATTAACTTGGAAAATGGCACAACACACAAAAGAATTCAGTACGGTGGCAGTGGTGACACAAGGAAAGCCCTGTTGTCTGGAGAAGTTGATTATGTGTTTTTGTCAACAAGACATACCTTCAAACTTGAGAAGGCCGGTGCGAACTGTTTTGCGGAATTTACTGATTCCAAAAAAATAAAATATGCGAAAACAGTAAACGAGCTTTCAGCCGGAAATGAAAAGTTTGATTCTAGTTTTGCAACAGGCTGGAGTTTGTTCAATGCTGATGCCGAACTAGTCGAATCTTTTAGAGCTAATATCAAAAAATTATTTGATAACAATGACAGCAACATCATAAAAGCGTTGGGCGGTAAAACTCCAATAAACTATTATGGTTGGGGCGAGTCAGTTGCCACAAGAGTAAATTGGGTCAATGGTTCAATTGACACTTGGGCCAAGGCCATAAAAGCTAATCAGTAGGTCCAATGGACTTCACTATTGCAGTAATACTCGGTATTATAGCAGGAACATTTGCAGGATTGCTCCCGGGAGTGGGAGCAACTGTAATCGTGTTGATCCTGTTTCCTATCTTTCTCACTTTCGATCCAATCAATATTATTGTGTGTTTTGTTAGTCTGTATTCGATGACACAGTACGTCGGTAGTGTGCCTGCGTTATTGCTTGGTGTTCCGGGGGAGGCAAGTTCGTTACCTGCTGTTGTGGAAGGACAAAAACTTAAAAGCCAAGACAGGATAAGCGATGCCATTGCCTACACTGCCATAGGCTCTTTATTGGGATCAGTCATAGTTGTAGGACTTACACTATTGGGAGGTCCGTTGCTAGAAAACATTGCAAAAATATACAGAACGCCTGTACAAACAATTTTAATTTTTTTAGTTCTTGTAATGATGTTCTTTTATAAAGACAACAAAAAAATTAGCAATCTGTTCTTGATCGTATTTGGGTATGTCCTGGGAATGATAGGCATCCATGGTGACCTTAACAGAGAATTTTTGACTTTTGGAATCGCAAATCTATACAACGGACTACCAATATTTCCAGTTATACTTGCTTTATTTGTTTTTCCTTTGTTTTTAAAAACAGTTTCAAGCACAAACAAAAACATCACACCTTTTAAGATCAGATTAAATTATTTTGTTACATTTTTCAAGCACACCGCTAGTAGTTTGAGAGGCACAGTGCTAGGATTCTTAGGCGGATTTTGTCCAGGGATGACACACGCTTTCAGTAGTCAGCTGGCATACAACACAGAAAAATTAGTGAGCAAAGACAGTTTAAAAAGTGTGATAAGCTCAGAGACCGCCAACAATGCAGGAGCCTTCAGTGCCATTTTGCCATTGATAATTTTAGGCATACCTATATCAAGCAGTGAAGCTCTACTACTTGCAATACTCGAAACAAAAAGTTTTGCATTCAGCATAAACGACTTTCTTCCGATACTACAACAATCTGCCATTGCACTTTTAATTGTTAATGTAATAGGTATAATTATTGCTTGGCCTCTAGCAAAATACCTTTGTAAAATTTTTTTAATCAATCAAAAAATATTATACTCCTGCTTGTTTTTATTGCTAGTAGTATTAAATTTTTACATAGGTAGTCTTTATTATAGTGAATACTATTACATGATTGTATTGATAGTCCTCATGCCAATTGGATATTTTTTAAGAAAACTAAACACGATGCCTTTAATATTTTGTTTTATTATAAGCAATTACAGTATTGATTTACTTTGGATATCGTATCAACTTTACTTACAATGAATTATTTAGAATATTATAAAGATAGAACAAATGAACTGCCTAGTTGGACTGTGGATGGAAAAACGTATTACAGCAAAATGTTAGCCTTGTCAAAAAACAAAGAAATAAAATTTGAGTTTATGGACAGGGCTTTCCAAAATTTTGATAATACACAGATAGTAGACGAAAGTGTTTATGCAAAGCGTCTACATCAATTAAGGAAAAAATATAGTTTCGTGAGATTGATGTAGAACTGGACAGGGCCGAACAGCAAGTTGCAGAATACCTTAAATTATTTCCTGATTGTGAATTCTACAAATTACAGCTTACATTGGACGACTGGAAAAAATATCATGCCAGTACAGAAATGTTTCTATCTCATGATGGTTACACCGAATACAACGACAGGCCTAAATCACACAGCTTCTTGTATCAACACAGTAAATTTTCTCCGGGTATGTGGGCGCCAAACAAGAAAGGATTGAACCATTGTGACATAGTTGGCAACTTTGCTCCAAGTGTTTTGATATACAAAGACAAGCCATATTGGTATGTGATTGATGAATTTGTTGGGCATCATCTGAGTCCTTTCATAGAATATTTTTATACGACAGCTGATATGCCAGAAGTTCAACTTTATCAGGCAAGACGTTATTATCAGACAATGGAACAGCTTGGGCTTAAAAACAGCGATAACATTACAGCAGAACTTTTGTTTACCTTAAAAAAAGCAACTGGGCGTGATATAGATCAAAGTTACAAAAAAGATTTTATAAATGCAACGCACAATAAAAACACAAAAGATCTTATAACGATAGACGATAACGGCCTATGGACTTTGATATTCAACAATGCAAAATTTTTGATAGAAAATAAAAACAGGTTTGGTATGAAGGTCGATTGCCCAGCAATTACTACGACAGGTATATTCTCAAAACTAATTAGTTTATATGATAATGAACACGTAGACATGACCGTTGATATTTTCCAAAAAACATTTATCAACAAAAAAGAAAAGATAGAATTTAAAGAATTCAAAAAATATGAAAAAATCTGGAACAGATATATTAATTAAAAAATATAATAACTGCAAAACAATGAAGCAGTATTTTAGGTTAATCAACTCAAACAAGATTGATTATCATAATTTTTTTACCGCGATAAGCAAAAATAAAAAAACGGATTGTTTTAGATTTGTGACCAATATCAAGAACCTAAATGTAAAACTAAACAAAAAAATAGTAGATGCTGATAGTTCAAAAAAGATACTTGGTACAGAAGGAAAACGATTGAAACAACACAATTTTAATTACGGCTATGACGCATATGACATCGATGGGTCATTAGGAGACCTAATCAAAACTTTGAAAATATACAACATAGATGCCGAGATCAATGCACAACAGCCTGGACAAATAAAGGCTTTGCATTACGATAGTTGTGCTGGTTGGATAAAGAAAAACTTTACAGAATGGGAACACAGTGACCTCAATCATAGATTAAAACAACCAAAAGGTATGCCAAAGCTTCATAGATTTTTGGTGGCACTCCAAGATTGGCAACCGGGTTGGATGGTACAGTTTGGTGGTCAACAATGGACAAATTGGAAGAAGGGTGATGTAATTACTTTTGATTGGAGGAACGTGCCTCACTCAACTGCAAACGCAAGTTATGATACAAGGCACTTGCTAAAAATTACAGCTTTTGTAATGAAAGGAGACAACAATGTCCTCTACTAATATTCCACGAATTGTTACAAAATTTTTTGAGATGCCGACCAATGATAAGCATTTAAAAAACTTTGACATTGAAATATTGCCCTGGTTGCCGCTTAATATCAAGTACGAACACTGTGAACAACTGATCGAACTTACTAAACAAATTCAACCACACACAAGATATTTTACAACAAGTGAGTACAACAAAGGGCTAAAGGTGTACGACATTTACGGACCAACAGATAAAGATACGTTTAGGAAGTTGAGCCTCACACACGACACAACTGAGGAACTTAATAAACTTGAGTATGGATTCAAATGCGACACAAACGACGCTGTACTAAAATTATTTTCATTACTGCCATACAAAAAAGTTTATGAAATTTACATCAACACAATGGATCCTGGTGGTTACCTGTACCCACACACAGACAACAGATATGGAAAATTCAGATCAGGAATAAAAGATCAGACCATTATACATCTCAACGATCCTGAGGGCTACAGATTCTCCTTAATGGAGGCAGGTGAGATACCCAAGGACATAGGGCGTCCTGTTATGTTGAACACAAACAGATACATGCACAGCGTAATGAATCCATCAACACAGACAAGATACCTTGTACACATACACGGTGACGTTCATTGTGAGGAAATGGAACAGTTGATGCTCAATAGCTTTTACCAGCGTTAGCGTCAAATTTTTTGTTGCGTAAGCGTAAATTTTATTTCAGCGAAGCGTAAATTAGCGTAAGACGGTCGCCCTGACTATCGGTATTTGGCAAACAATGGATCTGTTGAAATCTCTTTACGCACATACTCCAGGTCCTCCGGCACGTCAACGCTTATCGCATTGCTGTCCACCTGTGCGGCCCTGACCTGATAACCATGCTCCAACAGCCTCAGCAGTTCATGACCCTCCTGTTTCTCCATGGGAGTCTTGTACAGCTTGATGAACTTCTGCAACATGAACCTCGTGAACGACATCACGTGATAGGCCTTCAGCATGTCACCCTGCACCGGTATGTCCGATCTGGACACATACATCACGTCATTGTGATTGTTCAGCACCAGTTTGAAATCACTGGGTGAATTGCGTTTGCTGAACTGCCTCGCGAGCACAGTGGCGTCCGCTCCGGACTTGACCAACGTCTCCACACTGACGTCTATGTGTTCGGGCCTCAGCATGGGCTCGTCTCCGTTGATCTGCACAATGACTTCTGCGTCGCCCTTTTCTATCACTTCCGCCATGCGTGACGTGGGCGTCCTGTGGTCGTCCCTGGTCATCTGTGCGTTGGCTCCGTAGTAC